>VYLE01000144.1_pt1 | contig 66095 bp, 58 predicted proteins | sample 5114391 | NCBI WGS metagenome assembly VYLE01 (sample SAMN12291771, study PRJNA351875) | freshwater metagenome | isolation source: freshwater lake | place: USA: Michigan, Kent Lake | collected 2013-08-15 | reverse complement strand
CGGCGCGCGCGGGCCGCCGATGCCGCGCCCCCGCAACTGACCGTCGCGGTGATCGGCGACGGCCGGACTGGCGTGTGGGCGTCGCTCCGCGCGGGTGTGGGCGGCCGCGACATCGAGAAGGAACTGGGCACCAAGATCGTCTGGCAGCCCGGCTTCACCGCGTCGCTGCCGGTGATGGAGGCGATCAAGGCCGGTTCGGTCGACTTCACGTTTGCAACCGCGACCGCCGTCGTCAATGCCGTTCCGGCACGCGTGCCGATCGTTCCGCTCGCCGCTTATCCGCTGCCGGCGGACGAGGTCGATTTCCTGGTGCAGTCCAGTTCGCCGATCAAGTCGGCGGCCGATCTGAAGGGCAAGAAGATCGCCCATCAGAACGGGACGACGGGCACCTACAGTCTGATCAAATATCTCGAGACCGCCGGATTGCGCCTCTCGGATGTGCAGGCCGTCAGCCTCAGCGGCGCCGACGCGTTCACGGCGTTTGCGCAAGGCAGCATCGACGGCTGGATTCACTGGCAGCCGGCGACGGCGCTGGCGCTGACGAAGCTCGGCGGCAAGGCTCGCCTGCTGCCCGACGTGAAGACCTATGACTACGCGTTCTATGTCGCGCGCAGTGATGCCGCGGTGAAGTACCCGCAGCTCTTCGCGAAGTTCGTCAAGATCATCCGTGAGACGCAGGCCTATATCTTCGCGCACCCGGCCGAGTCCGTCGCGCTCTGGGCTTCGCAGGGCGGCTTTCCGCCGAACGGGACCGAGCAGGCCGTCTACGAGAAGCTTGTCCGCGATGCCAGGCTGTCCGAGTCGACCGCGGTTTCATTGAAGCCGGTCGACGAAGCCGCCGCCGCATCGACGCAGGATCTTGCCGACAATTTCCACGCGCTCGGTGTACTGCCGAACAAGGTCGACGTCCGCTCGTTCCTGCTTGGCTCGCAATTCGACGCGGCCAAGAAGGCCGTTGCGCTCGAGCTTGGCGCCTGATCCGCGGCGCCGCTGACGAGAGGAATATTGTCATGAACGCCCAAACCGGCGAGGAGGTGTCCATCACCTCCGCCACCATCGGCCGGTTCGGCCGCTACCTGCTCAGCGCAGGCACGAACCACTTCATCTCGGACCAGCGTGTGGCCGTCGGGGGACCCGGCGAGGCCATCACCGCCGGTGAATTGCTGCTCTCCTCGCTCGGAAGCTGCTCGCTCGGCCTGGTCCAGAAGACGGCGAAAGAGCAGGGGATCGTGCTGCGCGAGGCCGGGTCCGAGGTCTCGTTCCGCCGCCACGCGACCGATCCGACACAATATGAGTGGATCCGCATCGTCCTTCGCCTCTCCGGCGTGACCGCCGGTGAGGCCGAGACGCTGGTGGCCGGCTTCACCGCCAACTGCCCGATCTACAACACGCTGAAGCGCGGCGGGCCCGTCGAGATTTCGTGGACCGTGAGCTGAACCATGCCCGACAAGAAATTGCATCTCGCCGCCTTCGTCTCCGCCGGCCCCGTCTCCGGCAGCCATGCCGGCTGGCGGCATCCCGAGGCCGAAGGCGATTTGCTCTCGGCGGCCTACTACCAGAACATCGGCCGCCTGCTGGAACAGGGACGGTTCGATCTGCTGTTCATTGCCGACATCCTCGCGATCCCGGATACGCTCGGCGGCAGCCTCGACAGCCAGCTTCGCTACGGTGCACTGGGCGCGCTCCGGCTCGATCCCCTGGTGGTGCTCTCGATCGTCGCGGGGGCGACGAAACATCTCGGGCTCGGCGCGACCATCTCCACGACCTACGCTCAGCCCTACGTGCTGGCCCGCGCGCTCGCCACGCTCGATCATCTCAGCGGCGGCCGTGCGGCGTGGAACATCGTCACCTCGTTCCAGGAGGCGGAGGCACGCAATTTCGGCCTGACGGATCAGCTCTCGCGTGAGGAACGCTACGCGCGCGCCGACGAGTTTCTCGAGGTGGTGACGAAGCTGTGGAATTCCTGGGAGGACGGTGCGCTGGTGCGGGACCGGCAGACGCCGTTGTTCGCAGATCCGGCGCGGGTGCACCGGATCGATCATGCAGGCAAATGGTTCAATGTGCGCGGCCCACTCAATGTCAGCCGGCCGCCGCAGGGCCGTCCGGTCTTCATCCAGGCCGGCGCATCGGATCGCGGCCGCGATTTCGCGGCGCGCTGGGCGGAGATCATATTTGTGACGCCGGGCCTGATCGACGTCGCCGTCGAATTCCGCAACGATCTGCGCGCGCGCGCGGTCCGCTTCGGCCGCGACCCCGACACGATCAAGGTCCTGCCGGGTATCGTGCCGGTGATTGGGGACACCGAGAAAGAGGCCAAGGCGCTGCACGACCAGCTCCACGAATTGTCGCATCCGGAATCCGGTCTCTCGACCTTGTCTTATCACCTCGGCGTCGATCTCTCCCGTTTCCCGCAGGACCAGGTCCTGCCCGAAAATCTCGACGTGCCCGGCGTCGAAGGACATTATCGCGAGGTCTCCGAGCTGACGCGACGCTCGGGTCTCAGTCTTGCCGAACTCGGGCAGCGCTATGGCGCTGGGCGAACCACGACCGGCTTTGCCGGCACGCCCGGCTCGGTGGCAGACCGCATGCAGGAATGGTTCGAAGCCGGTGCCTGCGACGGTTTCATGCTCCAGGTCCCGTATCTTCCGGGCGGACTGGAGCTGCTGGTCAACGGCCTCGTTCCGGAGCTGCAGCGACGAGGATTGTTCCGCACCGAGTATGACGGCTCGACGTTGCGCGATACGTTGGGCTTGCCCAGGCCGGTCGTGTAGATCAGTCAGACGACCACACCGGGACAGCGTCCATGGGCCTGCCAGGAATAGGCTTGGTATTCCTGTGCCGGGTCTTGCGGGGCGGTGTCGGGCGAAAAATGTGGGTAAGCCATTGTAATCACTGGTGCCGGCTGAGGGGATTGAACCCCCGACCTTCGGTTTACAAAACCGCTGCTCTACCGCTGAGCTAAGCCGGCGACGCTGATCGGGGCAGGGCCGGCCGATGCCGGGCTGCCGCGCGGGTCGCAATATCAGACTTGGGCAGAAAGTGCCAGAACCCGCCGGCCCACAGCGAAACAGGCGGCCCGAAGGCCGCCTGTTCTGATGCGTTGTGCCGAGGACGCTTACTGGCAGATGTGGGGACGGCCGTCCTCGCCCTTGAACCACGTGCCGGGCGTGCAGACGAACCCGTTGCGCTGGGCGTAGCTGCGGGTGTCCCAGCCACGATTGCCCCAGCCGCGGTTGTCCCAGGAATTGTCGTAGGCGTAGGAATTGTCCCAGCCCCCGAACGGCGCCGTCGCCACGGCGGCAGCCGTTCCGACGGCCGCGCCCGCAGTGCCGATCGCAACGCCGGCAATGTCGCCCGCCGCGTCAGCGGGCCAGAAGCCGGAGCGATCCCTGTTCCAGTCGTTGTTCCAGTCGCGGTTGCGGTAGCTGTCCTGACGATAAGCGTTCTGGCGATAGCTGTCCTGACGATAGCTGTCCTGGCGATTGCTTTCCTGGCGATTGCTCATCCGCCGATTGCGATAGCCACTGTCGGTGAACGGATTGCCCGGTCCGAGGTTCTGGCAATTGGCGTTGGGAAACTGGGCGGCGCAACGGCCGGGCTCGTTGATGACAGCCTGGGCCAGGGCGGGTGTTGCAAGCATGGTCGCGGCAATGGCGGCTGCGCCCAAAAGCGTCGTCTTCGTCATGAGTGTCTCCTGTGAACTGACGCGACGCTAAACATTCGCGACGGTGAACGTTCCGGGAGCTGCCGCGATTTTCTCGCGGGCGCAGTCAAACGGATGTGAGGCGCTTGCAGGCAAGTTCCCTCGCGAGCGCTGGCCTCGTTAATGGATCGATAGCTCGCTCCATCGCATTTGCGTCGCCGCCGCGCCGGCCGCGTTAGGCTTACCGGAATTTGGTGAGGGGGCCTTAACCCTCTCTGAGCACCGATCGGTTAGGTTGGGCGCGGATAATCCGGGGATCTTCCATGCGCGCAGCCGCGCTTGCAGCCATTCTGATCGGACTGCCCGCCACGGCGTTTGCCGGCGGCGGCTTCGATATCGTCGTCCCCGGCCGTCCGGGCGTGCCCATCATCATCAACGGCATCGACGCGTCCTATACGGTCGTCGAAGGTGAATGGGGGCTTGGCAAGGGCATCCAGGTGCAGCCGACCATCTATGGCGGGCGCTACATCGAGGAGCGACAGCCATCGGACGTCGGTCACTATTACCCGACACTCGGCCTGCGGCCGGGCTATGGCCGGCTCGAGGTCGAGCCGCCCGCGAACCGCAAGCTGCCGAAGCCGGCGGAGAGCTACTACCAGAGCTGGGGCGCCCAATCCGCGCCATTGCCGCCGCAGATGAACGTGCCGGTCGATCCCCCGCCGGTAATCCTCGCACCGGAAATCAACGCCGGTCCGCAATATCGCCGGCCACGGCCGCGCGTCGAAATGCCCGGCAGGCCGCCGGGTTAAGAAACGTCAATCAACGAACGGAAATCAACAGGAGAGAGTAATGCGTCAGATGATTTCGGGACTGGTCGTGGCGGCTGCCGCGATGTTCACCGCCGCCGCGCCCGCCGCGGCCTGCGGTTTCAACCCCTGCCAGCCGGTCGCGCCGGTCTATTCCGGCTGCAACACCGGTTGCGGCGGTTATGGCTACGGTGCCTATGAGCGCCTCGCCGAGCCCACCACGCAGTACTATTACGTCAACCAGGGGCCGACCTATACCGGCCCGGGCGCGTTCGCGCCGTATCCGACCTATCGTGAGGATGCCGTCGTCGCGCCCGCCAATTACGGCTATGGCTACGGCTATCGCGCCGCTGCGGTCGCAGCTCCGGCGGCCTATCCCTATCACCGTCCGTACTACCGTCCGTATCGCTACGGCTACGGCCCGCGCGCCGGCTATCTGCCGCGCGTGCATTACGGCCACGCGGCGCGCTACGGCTATGCCCACCGCCATGCACCGGCGCCTTATTATTACGGCGGTCACCGCGTGCTGCGCCGCTATTACTGATCGTCCGATCGGTTGAACCCATGCAGCGCCCGTCCGCAGATTGCGGACGGGCGCTTTGCGTTTCGAACCTGGCTCAGCGCTTCATCAGCCCGAGCCGGCTGGCGCCGACATAGAGCGAAAGTGCGGCGGCATTCGACACGTTGAGACTCTTGATCTCGCCGGGCATGTCGAGCCGCGCCACGACGCTGCAGGTCTCGCGGGTCAATTGCCGCAGGCCCTTGCCCTCGGCACCGAGCACCAGCGCAAGCGGCTCGCGCAAGGCGACCTCGGACAGGTCGGCGCTGCCTTCGCTGTCGAGACCGACGGTCTGGAAGCCGCGCTCGTTCAACGCCGTCAATGCGCGTGCAAGGTTCTGCACGGTGACAACAGGCACCAGTTCGAGCGCGCCGGAGGCAGCCTTGGCCAATACGCCGGTCGCTTCGGGGCTGTGGCGCGCGGTGGTGACGATCGCCTTCACCGCGAAGGCCGCGGCCGAACGCAGGATGGCGCCGACATTGTGCGGATCGGTGATCTGGTCGAGCACCAAGACCATGCCCTCCTGGGACAAGGTCTCGATGTCGGGCGAGGGCAGGGCATCGGCCTCGGCGAGCAGGCCCTGGTGCACGGCGTCGGGCGACAGCAGCCGGTCGATCTCCTGGGGCCGGACGATCTCGGGCGTCACACGGGTCTGGATGTTCTCCTCGGCCAGGCGCCTTGCGGCGTTCTCGGTCAGCGTGAGCTTGCGGATCCGGCGCTGCGGGTTGGCGAGCGCCATGGTCACCGTGTGCCAGCCGTAGAGGACGACCGGCCCGTCGGGGTGCGAATCACGCTCGCGCCAGGCCGGCCGGCCCGCCGATTTTCCTGTTTTCTTGAAGGGCTTAGCGCCCCCACGGGGCCCCCTCGGGGCAAATTTTCGATCCGTCATGCGCTCGCTTGTGTCACGAGCCCCGGATTATGGCAATTTGGCTGCGAACGAGCATGATTTTAGCTGTTCGCCTCGGTTGACTTTGCCCCACCGCATCCCCCATAACCGCGCCCGGTCGCACCCCCATCCGGGCTGTCGCGGCCTTCACGTTCCACGGCCGTTCTCGGTCGCCGGCATAGCCCGGCCCGATTGTGCTGCCGTCGAGCGGGGGGAGTGTCCCGAGTGGCAAAGGGAGCTGACTGTAAATCAGCCGCCTCATGGCTTCGAAGGTTCGAGTCCTTCCTCCCCCACCATTGATATTCTTGTCGAATGAGCCCTCCGGACACCGATCGCCGGAACCTTGAAAAGGGCGGGGTCGCGACTGGGGCACGGACGCGCGGGGATCCATTGTATCCGCGCGAGCGATCGCTCACGCTGGCGTCATGACAGGCCACGACACCAGCTCTCCGCCGACAGGATTTCTCAAAAGCATGATCGCGCGCGTCCGGGCGTACGCCGAAGCGCATCCGGCCGCGGGCTGTACTGACCTCGCCAAGAACAGTTCGAGCGCGTGAACCGCCCCATGCCGGGGCGGTTTTAAATTCCGGCCATCTACTCAGCCGAGAACGGCACCCGCGCCTTGGCGGAATAGGTCCAGATATGGGTGCTGCTGCCGATGCCGCCGTATTCGGCGCCTAATCCGACGCTGGCTCCGCCGGACGTCCTGATGCCGAGCCCACCGGTGGAGCGGGCCGACCAACCCTGCAGCAACGGGGTCGAGGCGAGACCGGTGCCCGCGAGCGCGTTGGCATCCTCCTTGTTGAAGTAGTAGTCGCCATAGAGGCCCAGGAACGGCGTCAGCACGATGCCGCTATCGAGCCATGCCACCGGGTAGGCGGCTCGCAGACCGCCGGAGGCGCGGCCGCTGGCGAAGTCATTGGTACCCTGCCGCGTGCCGAGCGAGTCGGTGTAGGCGTTCTGATGCTCCCACAGCGCGTAGACCTTGGCCGACGGTTCGAGCAACAGGCCGGTCCAGTTGTAGGTGCCGGTCAGGCCGGTCGAGACCATCCAGCGCTGGCCGTTGAAACTGCCCTGTGCGGTCCCCGCGGTGCCGTCGTATCCGATGCCGGAATAGGCCAGCGCGGCGTCGAAGCGCAGCGTGGGCACGATCTTCCAGCCGAGATAGGCGCCCGTGGTCCAGCCGTCGCCCTTCAGCCGGCCATTGATGTCCTGCTGGGTGTAGCTGAACGTCTCATAGCCGCCGACTACGCCGACCACGAGATTCGGCGCCGCACGGTAGGTCAGGCCCATCAGCGCATTGAGCTGCTGGCCGTAGAGCGAGGCCTGGCTGGCCTGGGCGACGCCGCCGCTGTTGGTGGTGCCAAAGCGGTCGACGCCGGTGCCGCGGACGTCAGCCCACAGCAGCCACTCCTTTTGCTGGTGCCATTTCTGCGGCGCCTGCTTCTTGTCGCCGCGATCGATCGCCGCGAAGGCATCGTCGATCCGGCTGCCGCGGGCCGTACGCCCGCGGTTGGCGGCATAGGCGTTGCCGTTGGTGGCGACGTCGCCAGTGCGGCCAGCCGTTGGCGATGTCTCGTCGGCATCGCGCGGATCGGCCGAGAAGTTGAAGCGCATCCGTCCCGCGCCGGGTGTGATCAAGCTGCCACCGTCATTGAAGCCATCGGCGATGGCGTCGTCGACCGCGCCAGAGATCGCCTGTCCGGAGTTTTGCGCCACCAGCTTGCTGACGTTCTGCTGCAGCGAGCGCAGCCGCACGCTGTCGGCGGGAACGTTGACGGTCTGCGCAAGGCCGGTGGAGGTGCTCGCCGTGAACAAGCCGCTGCCGCCATAGCTCGCGGTGATGGTGTGGCTGCCGACCGTCAGCGTCGTCGTCGCGAACGTCGCGACGCCGCCGGCCAGCGTGGCCGTACCGATTGGCGCGCCGTTGTCGTTGAAGGTCACCGTGCCGGTCGGGGTGCCGCCGCCGCCTTGCGGCGCCACGGTCGCGGTGAAGGTGACCGACTGGCCGAGCTGACTCGGGTTCTGCGACGAGGTCAGCGCCACCGTGGTGCTGAGCTGCCCGACCGAGAGGCTGAATGTGGCGGTGGCGGAGGCGGGGACGGTGTCGGTAACCGTCACCGTGTAGGTCGTCGGCAGCGACGTGGCGGTCGGCGTGCCGCTGACCTGGCCGTTACTGGTGTTGAAACTGAGCCCGGCCGGCAGACTGGGAGCCACCGCGTAGGTGAGCGCGCCGGTGCCGCCGGAGCCGGTCACCGGCGTGAACGGCGTCACCGCCTGATTGATCGGCAGCGCGCTGGAGGGCACGCTCGTCGTCGCCGTGATCGGGCCGATGACGATCAGGTTGAAGGTCGCGCTCGCCGACGAATTGTTGGCGTCGGTCACGGTGACCGTGAACGTCGTCGTCGGGATGGCCACCGTCGGCGTGCCGCTGATCTGGCCGTTGCTGGTGTTGAAGCTGAAGCCGGTCGGCAGAGCGGGGGAGATCGCGTAGGTGCGGGGCGCCGTTCCGCTGCCGCCCATGACCGGCGTGAACGTGGTGGTCGTGTTCACGGTCACCGTGGCCGTCGACACCGACGGCGTCGCGATCACGGGCGCGTTCACCCTCAGACTGAACGTGTTGGTCGCCGTGGCATTGTTGGCGTCGGTGACCGTCACGGTGTAGGTCGTCGTGCCGCTGGTCGCGGTCGGCGTGCCGGTGATAGCGCCGGTCGAGCTGCTGAACGTGAGGCCGGACGGCAGCGACGGCGAGATTCCGTAGGATAGCGCCGGCAGGCCGCCGCCACCGGTGACCGGGGTGAACGACGCCGCGGCCGCATTCTGGGTCAGTGTCTTCGAGGCGACCGACTGCGTCGCCGTCAAGCCGGAGGCGACCGTCAGGCTGAACGTATTCGAAGCGGTTGCGGCGTTGGCGTCGGTGACCGTGACCGTGTAGGTGGTCGGGCCGCTGGTCGCGGTCGGCGTGCCGGTGATGGCGCCGGTCGAGGTGTTCAGCGTGAGGCCGGACGGCAAGGTCGGCGAGATGCCGTAGGTATAGGACGGCGTGCCGCTGCTTGCCGTGACCGGCGTGAAGTTCGCGGAGGGCTGGTTCTGCGTCAGCGTCTTCGAGGGGATCGCCTGCGTCGCGGTCACGGCCGGGTTGACAGTCAGGCTGAACGTATTGTTTGCGGTCGAAGAATTGGCATCGGTCACGGTCACGGTGTAGGTCGTGGTGCTGCTGGTCGCGGTCGGCGTGCCACTGATCGTGCCGGTCGACGAGCTGATCGTCAGTCCGGCCGGCAGCGATGGCGATATTCCATAGCTGAGCGGCGCCGCTCCGCCCGAGCCGGTCACCGGCGTAAAAGATGCCGCCTGGTTCTGCGTCAATGACTTCGCGGCGATCGACTGCGTCGCGGTCGGACCGCTGGCCGGCAGATTGGTGATGGTGACGGCCCAGGGGGTTGTGGCGTTGCCATAGATGCCCTGGTTGGCGTCAGCACCGGCCGCGTAATACAAGGCAAAGCTGTCATTGCCGCCAGTTTCACCAGGAACCAGCGCCGTGATCGTCACCTTGTAGTCGACGATGTAGCCCGAGATAGCGTTGATGCCGGAGGGACCGATCTCCACGCGATAGGTGGCTTTCGCGGTGGTGAATGTCGCCGTGTCACCGTTGGAGGCGATGCCACCTGATCCCGAAACCGGATAATTCTGCCCGGTGTTGGCGCCATTCTGCTGATAAAGCCCGGTCTTGATGGCGTTACAGTCGCTGGCCACCGAGAGGGTGACACCTGTCCCGTTGACCGTCTGTCCCGCCATGTCGACGCTGCCGCTGGCCGAACAAGCCTGCGCCTGCGCAGAGGTCGATGTCAGCAATGCTGCAGTCGTGAGGACGATGATTCCGATGAGAGCGTTCGTCGATCGCCTCAGCCAGCGTCGCACACGCGTGTGCGCCGGCTGAAGGCCTCGAACGCAAAATGCGCCGGCCAGGTTCACAAAGCCCCCTTGCGACATCTCTTTCTCCAAGAGAAGCCGCATACGAAAATTATTCGAACATATAGAGTCTGCAGAAAATTCAGATTGGCCGGCCACTCACTCGCGGGCAAGTTGTCTCAGCGCGGAATGGGCGAGTTTCGGCAGCACGTTGCAGGCGGGCAACAATCGCGTCTCGCACGGCGGCGCTTGATCAGCTCTGCGGTCTCGGCATACAATCAAGAGGAGAATGGTTGCTCGTAGTAGTCAAGGGTTTCGTGCTTGTAGGGGCGTGTGTCGTGGCTCCGATATCAGGCCGCGCCCCCGGATCGCAACGCCGGAAAATCGTCGCACGCATCCAAGTCCAGGTCGTCAAGTCCAGGCCGTGGCTCTGGGCGACATGTGTGGCCTTTTCCAACATCGAGAAAGACCTGGCTTTTCGAACGCGACCTGAAATCCGGTTCGGGCCACGCTTTCGCGAGGAGGCGACTGTGGTGATGCTAGTGACAGCGTGTCATTTCACGGCCCGCGGCTATTTTCCATGTTCCTCGCGCTCGTGGATCACGTTGGCGCGGCCGACCAGGAGGTCGTCCACCATTCCGATGCGTTTGGTGTCCTTGCCTGCATAGGGCATGGCGTGGAGCACGTAGCGCATCGCGTTCAGGCGCGCGCGCTTCTTGTCGTCGGACTTGATGACGATCCAGGGACAATCGGCGGTGTCGGTGTGGAAGAACATGCCTTCCTTGGCGCGCGTGTAGTCGTCCCATTTGTCGAGCGAGGCGAGGTCGATCGGCGACAGCTTCCACTGCTTGAGCGGATGACCCTCGCGCTCCTTGAAGCGCCGGCGCTGCTCCTCGCGGCTGACCGAGAACCAGAACTTGATCAGGTGCAGGCCGCTCCGCACGAGGTTGCGCTCGAACTCCGGTACCTGGCGCAGGAACTCCTCGTATTCCGCGGGCGAGCAGAAGCCCATGACGCGTTCCACGCCGGCGCGGTTGTACCAGCTGCGGTCGAACAGCACGATTTCGCCTGCGGTCGGCAGATGCTGCACATAGCGCTGGAAATACCACTGGCCGCGCTCGACCTCGCTCGGCTTCTCCAGCGCCACGACGCGGGCGCCGCGCGGGTTGAGGTGCTCCATGAAGCGCTTGATGGCGCCGCCCTTGCCTGCGGCATCGCGGCCCTCGAACAGCAGCACGAGCCGCTGCCGGGTGTCCTTCATCCAGTTCTGCAGCTTCAGCAGTTCGGTCTGGAGCACGAATTTCTGCTCCTCATAGTCGCGGCGATACATCCGCGACTTGTAGGGATAGCCGCCGAATCGCCAGCCGTCGGCCAGTTCGTCGCTGGTGGTGCGCCTCACGCGCTTGGTGTCCTTGCCGACCAGCAGTGCCTGCAACTCCCGGGCATCGTCGGGCGCTGCGCCGGTCAGCATCGCCTGTACCGGCGCGCTGTCCGGCGCGAGGGCCGGCGGCCCCTTCAGGACGCTGTCGAGCGCGGCCATCTCGCTCTGCAGTGCGCCCGCGCGTGACTGCTCGGCGATCGATCGCTCCACCGGCGTCAGCTTGATCGCGCGCGCCTGCGCCGCTGCCGCCTTGCCCCCTCTGATCGGCTTGGCGCTGCTCTTGCGGGGGCGAACCTGCCTGGACTTCCGGGAGAGAGGTGCCATTGGCCTGCCTGTCGAGTGATCCACGGGAAGATGTTTTTACCCGGGATTCCCGTCGATCCGGCTTGACGTGGATCAAGATGCGGCAAGGGCTGGATCAGGAGAGTAAATCTTTCACCAACGGCACCACCTTGCGCCCATAGAGCTCGATGCTCCTCATCAGCTTCCCGTGCGGCAGCGGACCGGCGGAGTATTTCAGCTGGAAACGCGCGATGCCGAGCGTCGTCGCCGTCCTCGCGATCTTGCGCGCCACCGTCTCCGGCGAACCGACATAGAGCGAGCCGCGCTCCGCCTCGCTGACGAATTCGTCCCGGCTCATCGGCGGCCAGCCGCGCTCCTTGCCGATGCGGTCACGCATCGCCTTGTAGTCGGGCCACAGTTCCTCGCGGGCCTGCTCGTCGGTCTCGGCGACATAGCCGGGCGAATGCACGCCGATCGGTCGGGCCGGGCGGCCGAACTCCTTGAAGGCGCGGTCATAGAGATCGACGTAAGGGGCAAAGCGCGCGGGATCGCCGCCGATGATGGCGAGCATCAGGGGCAGGTCGTAATGCGCGGCGCGCACCACGGATTCGGGGCTGCCGCCGACGCCGATCCAGGTCTTGAGCGTGCCGTTCTCGACCGGCGGATAGACCAATTGGTCCTTCAGCGGCGGCCGCAGCTTGCCCTGCCAGCTTACCGGCTTCTGCGACAGCAGCGCCGTGAACAGGTCGAGCTTCTCCTCGAACAGCGCCTCATAGGCGCGCAGGTCGAATCCGAACAGCGGAAAGGATTCGGTGAAGGAGCCGCGGCCGAGGATCACCTCGGCGCGTCCGTTCGAGAGCGCGTCGAGCGTGGCAAAGCGCTGGAACACCCGGATCGGATCGTCCGAGCTCAGCACCGTCACGGCCGAGCCGAGATGGATGTTTTGGGTGCGCGCGGCGACCGCGGCCAGGACGGTCTCGGGCGACGACACCGCGAAATCGGCGCGGTGATGCTCGCCGAGTCCGATGAAGTCGAGGCCGACCTCGTCCGCCAGCACGGCTTCCGCGACGACGTTGCGGATCACCTGCGCATGGGGAAGCAAGGCGCCGGAGGCGTCCCGGGTGACATCGCCGAAAGTATCAAGTCCGAATTGAAGCGCGGAAGCCATCGATCAGGTTTTCTCGTGGGGGTGATCGACAGGACATAATGAGCGAAGGCCGGGCCACAATGCGATGATCGGAAATGCTCGGTTTCCGTTCTTGCGCCTGATCGCCTGGACCTCATCCCGGTATCCGCACGACCATCTTGCCAAGCGCCGCGCGCGTCTGCATCGCGCGGAACGCGTCGCGGAAATCCGCCAGTGCGAAGACGCGGCCGACCACCGGCTTCAGCTTGCCGTCGGCGAGCCAGCCTGTGAGATCGCTCATCAGGCGCGTCTGCACCTCGGGCTCGCGCACGGGAATCTGCGCGAGGTCGACGCCGAGCAGGGCGCCGCCCTTCAACAGCGGCAGATTGAACGGCAGCGCGGGGATCGTGCCGGCGGCGAAGCCGACCACCAGATGGCGCCCGCGCCAGGCGATGGAGCGGAAGGCCTGCACGGAGATCTCGCCGCCGACAGGATCGAATATCACGTCCGGGCCATGTCCCTTGGTCAGGTCCTTGAGTTCGTCGCGCCAGCCTGGTTGCGTATAGTCGATCACCGCGTCGGCGCCGTGCTGCTGCGCGAAGGCGCGCTTCTCCGGCGTCGAGCCGGCTGCGATCACATGGGCGCCGAGCAGCTTGCCGATCTGGACGGCGGCGATCCCGGTGCCGCCGGCGGCGCCCAGCACCAGAAGCTGCTCGCCCGCACGGAGCTCGGCGCGGGCGCCGAGCGCATAGAGCGCGGTGAGATAGTTGGCCCGAAAGGACGCGCCCACTTCGGCCGCGACGCCGTCCGGCAGGGGATGGAGCGCTTCGGGCCCGACGACGATCTGTTCGGCCAGAGCTCCCGAACGCGCCATCCCCATCACGCGCATGCCGGGGCGATAGCCGCCCGGCTCGCCCGGTGCCTCGTGCACGATCCCTGCGAACTCGGTGCCGGGCGTGAAGGGCAGCGGGTCCTTGGTCTGGTAGAGCCCCTGGATCTTCAAGCCGTCGACAAATCCGATGCCGGCCGCTTCGACGCGAATCCGCAGCCGGCCGGGCGGCACGGGGATGTCCTTCAACGCGATCTGATCGATGGGAGCGTATTGCTCGACGACGACGGCTTTCATGTTCGACCTTTGCTGGGCCTGCGCTTGTTCCGGTTTGTCTCGGGTATGTCTTGGCGTGGTCTTGGCGGCCCCGAGCCTATCCTATCGCCACATCCCGCGCATTCTTGCGCCAATGTCGATCTTGGGGCCCTGCGCTGCGGGGCGGGCGGCACCGGGGGCCACCTTCGGCCAGGCGGTGCGCTCGAACAGATGCACCAGCTGCTCCGGGATGAAGCGGGTGCGCGAGGCGTAGACGTGGCGGTCGCCCTTGGCCGCCTGCCCGTGGACGAAGAAACGCTGCGGCACGACGAGGTGCAGATCGTCCTTGGCCCGCGTCATCGCCACATAGAGCAGCCGGCGCTCCTCCTCGAGTTCGGCCGAGGTGCCGGCACCGAGATCGGAGGGCATGCAGCCATCGACGACGTTGAGCACGAAGACCGACTTCCACTCCTGGCCCTTGGCCGAATGAATGGTGGACAGGATCAGATAGTCCTCGTCGCGCAGCGGTGGTCCGGATTTGTCGCTGGTCGCATCCGGCGGATCGAGCGTGAGCTCGGTCAGGAATTTTTCGCGGCTGGGATAGCCGCTCGCGATCTGCTCGAGCTGCATCAGGTCGGCGCGGCGGGTCTCGGCCTCTTCGTGGATGCGGTCGAGATGCGGTTCATACCACAGCCGCACGCGCTCAAGATCAACAGGCCATTCCGAATAGCGCAGATTCTCGACGGTGCGGACGAAGTCGGTCCAGTCGGCGCCGGTGCGCGGCGGCACGGGCAACTGGCCGAGCGCGGCGAGGGGATCGCTGCTCTCCGCCATCTCGTCGAGCACGCGTTGCGCGGTGGCGGGGCCGACGCCCGGCAGCAGATGCAGGATGCGAAAGCCGGCAACGCGGTCGCGCGGATTTTCCGCAAAGCGCAGCAAGGCCAGCACGTCCTTGACATGCGCGGCGTCGAGGAATTTCAGGCCGCCGAACTTCACGAAGGGGATGTTGCGGCGGGTCAGCTCGATTTCGAGCGGGCCGGAATGCGAGGAGGTGCGGAACAGCACCGCCTGGTGCTTCAGCAGCGCGCCTTGCTCGCGATTGGCCAGCACCCGTTCGACGATGTAGCGGGCCTGGTCGGCCTCGTCGTGCACCGTCACGAGCTGCGGCTTCTGCCCGACGGCGCGATCGGTCCAGAGGTTCTTGGTGAAGCGCTCGCGCGCGAGGCCGATGACGCCGTTCGCCGCCGCCAGCACGCCTTGCGTCGAGCGGTAATTGCGGTCGAGCGTGATCATCTCGGAGCGCGGCGAGAAGCTCTGCGGAAAGTCGAGGATGTTGCGCACGGTCGCGGCGCGGAACGAATAGATCGACTGCGCATCGTCGCCGACCACGGTGAGGCCGCGGCCGTCGGGCTTGAGCGAAAGCAGGATGGTGGATTGCAGGCGGTTGGTGTCCTGATATTCATCGACCAGCACGTGGTCGAAGCGCCCGCCGATCTCCTCGGCGATCAGCGCATCGCTCATCATCTGCGACCAGTAGATCAGGAGGTCATCGTAATCGAGCACGTGCTGGGCCTGCTTGGCCTCGACATAGGCCGCGAACAGGGCCTTGAGTTCGGCCGCCCAGCCCGCGCACCAGGGGTAATGCGCCCCCAGCACCTTCTCGATCTCCATCTCCGCATTGATGCAGCGGGAGTAGATTGCAAGGCAGGTGCCCTTGGCCGGGAAGCGGCTCTCGGTCTTCGACAGGCCGCGTTCGTGCCGCACCAGATTCATCAGGTCGGCGGAATCCTCGCGGTCGTGGATGGTGAAGGCCGGGTCGACGCCGATCCGCTCGGCATATTCGCGGAGCAGCCGCGCACCGATGCCGTGAAACGTGCCCGCCCAGGTGAGGGCGTCGCGCATGATCGCGGCGTTGTTTTCGCCGAGCACCTTGCGGGCGATGCGCTCGACCCGTCCGGCCATCTCGGCGGCGGCGCGGCGGGAAAAGGTCATCAGCAGGATGCGGCGCGGATCGGCGCCGGCGACGATCAGATGGGCAACGCGATGGGCCAGCGTGTTGGTCTTGCCGGACCCGGCGCCGGCAATGACGAGCAGGGGGGCGCCCACGGTCGCGCCGCCGGCCACGCCGTGCTCGACGGCACGGCGCTGCTCCGCATTCAGCGTCTCCAGATAGGTCGTCACGAATCGCCCCCGGGATCAAACCCTAGGAATCGGCGATCCCGCCGCGAATCGCAATGCTGCTGGACGGGTCGGGCATTTGCATCTACGGGGAGGGGCGTCCCCGGTTCCAGCTCCCAGACAGGCCCGCATGACCGAGCTTTCACCCGACCAGTTCGAAATGCGGCGGCTGGAATCGCTGAGCAACACCATTTTCGGTGTCGCCATGACGCTCCTGGCCTATGACCTGCCCAAGGCGGGCGTGTTCACCGGCGTGCCCGACTGGAACGATCTGGCCCGGGTCTATGCCGGCAAGCTGATCGGTTTCGCGCTCAGCTTCATCATCGCGGGCGTGTTCTGGATCAGTCATCACCGGCGGCTCGCCCGCCAGCCCACGGGCAGCCGCGGTGTGGTCATGCTCAACCTGTTTTTCCTGCTGTCGATCGTGCTGCTGCCGGTCACCAACGGCCTCTACACCAACTACGGCCAGAGCAGCGCCATCTCGGTGCTCTACGGCTTGAACCTGACCGCGATCGCCGGTCTCAACGCCTGGCTGTGGTGGCTGATCCTGGGCAGCTGGCGTCAGGAAATCATGGCCTCGCTGTTTCCGCTGCTCGTGTTCGTGCCGGGCACGGTCGTGGCGGCGTTCGCGCCGCGTCTGGCGCCCTTCGTGTGGTTCTTTGCCTTCGGCGGCCTCCTGATCCAGCGCTTCTATGTCGCGCGGTCGCAGCCGGGGGCGTGAGGCCGGCCGTCAGGCCGGTGTCGCGCCGAACCCATCGGCCGGCAGGAAAAGCTTGATCGGGCGGATCTCGTAGACCGCGGTCGGATTGACGCGGCGCAGCGCACGTGCCGCAGCGATCACCTCTTCCTCGGTGTCGTATTCGACGAGATGGAAGCCGAGAAGCTGCTCCTTGGTCTCGGCAAAAGGGCCGTCCAGCACCATGCCGGCGCCGGGACCGCGCAGGGTGCGCGCCTTCCGGGTCTCGTCCAGACGGGCCGCCGGGCCAAAATGTCCGCTGGCCCGCAACGGCGCCTGAACCTCGACGACCTTGCTCACGACCGCCGCATCCTGCTCCGGCGTCCAGGACAAAAGCTCCTCTTCCACATGATAGGCCAGGATCGCGTAAAGCATCTTCACCTCGTGTTACTCGAGCTCGCGGTCCAAAGGACGTATCACCGCCCCGAATACCGACAATCCCCGGGATCAAATATTGCGTCGGGGTCTTTCGACGAAACAGTCCTGAAACCCGATTGCCCCGTCGGCTCGTGAACGCCGCCCGGAACCGAGGCGACTGATGGCCACCAAGAACACTGAAGCCATTCGGAGGCGGCCATGTCGACCATCAAGATCATCTGCGACGCGCGTCGCGCTCAGTCATCCGCGCCGGCGGATCTGCACGACCGCAGCGGACACCACCGTTATTACGGCAGTTCCGCCGAGAACGGCGGCGAGCGCATCGTCGAAAGCCGCCGTGGCAAGCAGGCGCGCGCCCTGAACGTCTGCGGCTTCTGAAAAGCCCGTGCCGCAAGCGAATCTCCGCGCATGACCCTTCTACAGACCGCGATGGCCACCTTGCCGTTTCTGCTGTCGCTCGCCAGCCGCACCGGCAAGGCGATCGCGCCGTGCCTCCTCGCCAGCATCCTCACCGTGATGTGGGGAGATCAGCCGCATCGGGCTGCGATGGCCTGGTGCGTCGGTGCCCTGATCGCAGCCGTCGCCATGCGCGAACGGCTGCGCACCGGCTGAGCCTGCTGCTTCCTGCAATTCACCTCAAAAGCAAAGGCGCGGCGGGGAGACCCCCGTCGCGCCCGATCTCTTGCTCGCTGGTCCAGGGCTGAGAGCGCCCCGATGCCAGGCTCTTTGCAAAGCCTAGCGGGCGATCCCAGCGAGGTGACAGCGCTTGGTATAAGACACTGGATCACCTCCTTTCGTTGGTTGCGGGAGACGCCAATATAGGCCCCGAAAGTGCCGGTGTTAAGGGAGGGAATCGGCGGGAACGACCTGTTGGCACGCCGGAAGAGGTGCCGGAATGCGACCGCAATGCCGCCTCCTGGCAGTTGAGACCGCCGCCGGGCCGTGTTAGGGAGCCCCTGTCGCGGGTGTAGCTCAATGGTAGAGCAGCAGCCTTCCAAGCTGAATACGAGGGTTCGATTCCCTTCACCCGCTCCAAAACGATTTCTTTCGTAAAAGCAACGTGTTGTAGCGGCTTTGCAAACGGGTTTTGCAGCTCGCTCTCGATTTCTGAACGACTACCCTACAACCACGCTCAAATCGCAAAATCTGCGCCATCGAACCCTTCACGCAGCCGAACGCGCTGCTCCGTGCAACATTGATGACGAAGTCGCCCCCGTTCGGCAGGGCGGCCAGGGATCGCGCCTGTTGGACACAACACGGCAGGGAGCCCGAGGAAGACTTCGCGGTTCTGCTTCAGAGCAATCAACGACGAACTTCGGTAAGACCTAGAGCGCGCCGAATTCGGGCACTTGATCTCAGCCGTAGTGTTCTGATGCGGGCCCCAGCAAAAAGGCCGCCTCGCGGCGGCCTCTCGCATCGTGTCTGGTTGAGACGATATCAGGCGGCAACAGCGACGGCGCGGTTGCGGCGACGATAGGTCACGAAAGCGACGGCGGCGAAGCCGAGGATCATCATGGCCCAGGTCGAGGGCTCCGGAACGGCGGAGATGGTGGCGGTGCCACTGTTGTAGGCCAACAGGGAGTTCGGACCGTAGAGCGCCACGTCGGCCTTGTTCCAGGTACCGGTCGACAGGTTGCCGGTCGAGCCGATGTCGACGCCGGGAGTCAGGAAGAACGCGAGCGTATAGCCATCCGTGAAGTCCAGCGAGAACAGGCCGCCGGTCGCGCTGGGCGCGAAGTAGACGTCGAGCAGCGAGGCACCGACCGAGACGCCGTTCAGCTTGTAGCTGAAATTGGTGGCTTCGGTGGTGACGCCGCCGATGATCGAGGTGGGGTTCGGCAATTCGAAGGAGAACGACCAGGTGGTGTTGGCATTGCTGTAGGCCGTCGACACGGTCGGGCTCGACCAGACGCCCGAACCGGAATAGAGCACGCCGGCATCGGCCTCGCCGCCGAAGAGCAGCGCGACCGCGACGGCCGCGATAGAGAAGAACTTGTTGAACATTTAAAAAGCCCCGTGAGGTTTACTGTTACTTAAGCAGCTATCGCATCCCTTCATGATCGGGGGATGACATCCCGGAGTCGATTTGTGCAGTGAGCGAGAAAAGGAAGCTGCGGATTGACCGCGCATGTCCGGCATTGCTTCCGTGGCTGCAGAAACGGCCGTGCAGGTTTGCAGCCGCTCATCCGCGACGGCCGCCGCTCAACGTCATCATGACAGAGGCGGACCGCTTCGCGCGCCGCGTCACGAGTGTCTGCGTCGACGGAATTCAGGTGGTGGCGGGCGCGGCGAAGGTGAGTCCGATCATCATCAGTCCGATTGCCGCGATCCAGCCGCCCAAGGCGCGCAGCACGATGGCGCGCCAGGCCGTGCGCTCGCCGCCGTCCGCGCGGCGGAACGTCACCACGAGCGCCATGGTCAAGGTGATCACCGCATAGCCCGCACAGACCAGTCCCGCCGCGAACAGCGGCATGTTGGTCTCGGGACCGGTGCCTGCAGCGTTCGCCATGCCGCGAACCACAGCGAGCGCAAATCCGGTGAGACCGAGAACCTTCGATGGCAGCCTCAGACCGGCAGCCAGCAACAGCCCGAGCAGGCAGGTCCATGCGGCGCTGGCCAGCGCGTCACCGGCGAATGATCCGCCTGCGGGCGCCAACAGGAATCCCGTGGCCAGTCCGAGCGGAAACAGCAGCACCAGCCAGCGGCTGCGGTCCGCGCCGAGCGAACCAGCCAGCAGACCCAGCGCCAGCCAGAGGATCACGTCATACAGATCCGTCGCCGGATGGACGGCGCCGGCGTAGAAATCGCCGAGCCGGGTCGCAACGATGTGCGCCTCGGCCGGCGTCGTCACCATGATGGCGCAGGCGAGCAAGGCGAGGCCCGCCCCGGCATGTCTCGGTCGCGGACGCATCAGGCGACGCCTCCGAGACTACGCAAAAGAAAATAGCCGCCGAGCAGGGCGATGACGACGCCGAGGCCGCGGATCAGGCGGTCTCCGGCCGGCCAGCGCAGCAAGAGCCCGATGGAGATTCCGCACAGATGCAGCAGCCCCGTCGCGACGACGAAGCCGATGCCGTAGGCGAGCGGATTGGCGGCGTGCGGCAGTTCGGCGCCATGGGCATAGCCGTGGAAGATCGCGAACACCGCGACGATCACGGCAGCTGCGCCGAACGGCATCCGCAGCCGCAACGCCACGACGAGACCGAGCACCAGGGCCGACAATGCGATGACCGGCTCCTGCAGCGGCAGCGGCCATTGCAGCACGCCCATCACACCGCCCAGCGCCATGACGAGAGGAAAGGTGACGGGCAACACCCAGATCGCCGGCATTCCGAGCTGCGCGCCCCAGATTCCGACGGCCACCATGGCGATCATGTGATCGGCGCCGGTCAGCGGATGCAGAAAGCCGCTCGTCAATCCGCCGGCCACGCCGACCTGGTCGTGCGCCAGGGCCGGATGCGACGCCAGCACGGCGGGGATGAGACTGACCAGCAGAAGGGAAAGCGACCGGCGTGTCATTTGAATCTACTCGAACTCGGCTCTTGATGTGTGGCGTCAACTCAACGTCGATGTCGTGACGATCTTGACCATGCGCCCGATGAACCAGAACATGGCCACGGATCCGATGGCATAGGCCGGCACCGCCTCGCCCCAGGACGGCAATTGAGCCTCGAGCCGGCGATGCGCCCAGATCAGGGCCAGCACGACCAGCACGAAGGCGAGCTGTCCGATTTCGACGCCGACATTGAAGAACAGCAACGCCGCGGGGAGCACGCTGCGCTCGATCCCGAGGCCGGCCAGCGCACCGGCGAAGCCGATGCCGTGCACGAGGCCGAAGGAGAACGCCACCAGCCAGGGTCGTCTGGCGGTCAGCGTGGTCTCGCCGCGTTGCATCTTGATGATCTCGACGCCAATGAAGACGATGCTGAGCGCGATGCAGGCGTTGAGCGGACGTTCCGGCACGCCGAACAGCCCGAACGCAGCCGCGCCCAGCGACAGGCTGTGTCCGACCGTGAAGGCGGTGATGGTCTTTGCCAGCTTCCAGCCGCCCTTGACGATCCAGATCAGGCCCAGCACGAACAGCAGGTGGTCGGCGCCGAGCAGGATGTGTTCGATTCCGTAATTGACATAGGTGCGTGCCAGCTCGATCCACGTGTCGATCGTTGGCGCGCCCGCGCCAAGCACGTTCACCGTCGGATTGGCGGTGGAGATGGTGTAGCTGCGATATTTGCCGTCGAGCGCGGTGACCTTCAGCAGGACCGCCGAGAGGTTGGCGCCGATATTGTCGACGCTCACCTGCCCAACCAGCCCCTTGGCTCCGCATTGCAGTTCGGGCAGGGCGAGACGGCAATGCGGCGGCACGCGCAATTGCACCTTGGCGGCGCCGATATTCGGTTCGCTGGTCCAGCGCCCGATATAGAGGCCGGGCTGGACCTCGCGGAATTCGATCACCCCCATGGTGGCCTCGTGGGCCAGGGCCCGGCCGCCGACGAGCAGCGCGAGCAGGGTGAAGAGGGCTCGTATCAAGCGCGGCATGGATCAGCGGGGCTCGATCTTGACCGAATAGTTCGTCTTGAGTTTCTGAACGGTCGCCCAGGCGCGCTTGCGGGTCTCTTCGTTCAGGAAGGATCGGCGCACATTGTCGACGACGTCCTCGTATTTTGCGGGGACGCCCTGCTTGCGGACGTCAAGCCGCACGACGTGCCAGCCGTCATTCGCCTGAATGACGGTCCATTCGTTGGCGACCAGATTGGCAAATTGCGCGGCGAAGCCGTCGCCGAAGGTCAGGGGCAGGCTCGGGACCGGACGCCCCAGAAACGCCCGCGTCTGATCGCGCAGATCGGCGGATTCACGCTGCGCGCGAATGTCTTCGAGCTGGCGGCGTGCGGTGGCCTCGTCGGTCGCAGGCGTCAGCAGAAAGCCGACGCGTTCGGGTTCGTCATATTGCATGCGGGTCTTCTCGAACCAGGCCCTGAGGTCGGCCTCGGTCGGCTTGTCCACCTTGACCTGGTCGAACACCAGACTCTGGAGTTTGAAGGCGATGCGGTCGCGGATCATGGTGTCGCCCTTGTCCATTCCGAGCGCCTTGCCCTCTCGATAGAGCACTTCGCTGGCGACCCAGCTTTCGACCATGTTGCTCAGCTCGGTCGGCGTCGGAAAGCGATCGCCGTCCTCCGAAAAATTGCGGACGAAAGAGTCCTGCAGTTGCTTGGTGACGACGATGGTCTTCTCGTCCTGGCCGGGCGGATGCAGCACGAGGTCGAGCACGAAAATCAACCCGCCGATCAGGCAGAACTGCAGCAGCGGTTCGCTACGCAGCCATTCGAGAATCTGGCGGGGCTGACGCGTGCTGCTGTCGGTCGAGGCGGGAATGACGGACGCGTCGTGTGTAACTTGCACGGACATTAGACTGATAACCCGGTCGTTGTGAGTGCATCGCACCCGGCACGTGACCGTGGTTCTTTATCAAGCTTCCCGACGCTGTCATCGCAAAATCGCGAAAGCGATCCGAACTTTTTTTTCACAGCTCCGATGAGCTCTCCACAAAACATTCACCAAAGTGTCGCCGTGCACTGATCTTAATGCCCTAGCCAAATCCTGGTCCTCGCATTTTCGCGAAGTCAAATTCAATCGTCACACAGCTTTCTGTTTCCAGAAGGGGCCCCAAATCCATGTTCCCGAAATCCAAGCTCGTCATGCTCACGGCGGCTTCCGCTTCGCTGGCTTTCGCCGGCGCGTCCGTGGCCGACGCAACGACGGTGAACTCCGGTAATCCCTACGTCGCCGGCGATATGCACAACCACAACACCTGCCAGGACGGCTCCGTCGCCGCCGGCTATTCGATCGACCGCGCGGTCGGCACAGGCACCCATCCCACCGGCGGCCAGAACTTCAATCTCGACTGGTTCACCCTCGGCAACCACGGCGGCTCGGGCAACCGCGACTGCCGCTTCAGCGATTCCAGCGCGAAGATTCCTGGCGACAACGTCACCACCACGTGGAATCAGACCCTCGGCCAGACCATCGACGGCATCACCGTCACCTCGCTCAAGGGCACGCCGAACGGCACGCCGAACACGTCGTCGGCCCGAATGTGGGCGTGGCAGGCGATCCAGGAACTCGAGTGGCCCTACATCGTGCGGCGCTCGCAGCAGTACAACAAGGTGCTGATCGAGGGTCTGGAGTGGGTCGTTCCCGGGCACGAGCACGTCGATGCCTCGGTGATCTCCGGCCAGAACCCGCTGGGCGCTCCGGGCGCCACCGGCTCCGCGGAATTCATCTCGCAGTTCGAATTCCTGTTCGATCGCGGCGACACCGATCTGATCGGTCCGACCGACACCAACGGCAACAAGCTGTGGACGGGCAAGGTGGTCGCCGTCAACTCGACCTCGACCCCGAATGCCGGTCACGCCAAGGCGATCTCCGGCGTGCAGTGGCTGCAGTCGCGCTATCCGCTGACCTCCTATGTCGTTCCGACCCATACCGAACGTCAGGGCCCCTACAACCCCAACGGCAATAACGGCTACAACATCGAGTCCTTCCGCGACATGAACAATGCCGGTCCGACCGTTGCCTTCGGCATCGAGTCGCCCGGTCACTTCGCGGAAGGCACGATCAGCGGTGGCTCGGGATCCTATGGCACGGGCGCCGTCGGCGGCGGCACCTATGGCATGCAGGGCATCTACACCGCCAAGGTCGGCGGCCTGTGGGACGGCATGCTGGGCGAAGGCCGCAACTTCTTCATCTTCGTCAGCTCCGACTGGCACAGCCGCGGTTCGTTCGGTGCAACGGAAGCCGGTACCACGGCGGACTTCATGCCGGGCGAGTACACGAAGCTCTATGTGCCCAACAACCCCGACTTCAAGTCGCAGAACGTCGTCGATGGCATGCGTTCGGGCAATTCCTACTCGGTGAATGCCGACATCATCGGACCCGACATGGTCTATCGTGCGCATGGTCCGGACGGTGTCTGGAAGACCATGGGTGAGACCCTGGTGGTCAATCCGGGCGACACCATCACGGTCGAGATGGCGATGACCGTTCCGGCCAAGAACAACAGCCCCTACAGCTTCAACAACCCGCTGCTCGCCCAGGTCGGCATCAACCAGCCGCTCAACAAGCCCTATCTCGACCACGTCGACCTGATCACCGGCGACATCACCGGCGTGATCGCGCCGGGGGCTCCGGGCTATGCCGTGGCCAACGCTGCCGGCACCGCCGGCGCCAACATCGTCTACAATTCTTCCACCAAGATCGCCAAGCAGATGCCGTCGTCGCAAATGACGACCGTCAACAACCCGGATGGCTCCAAGCGCCTGTCGTTCACCTGGACGGTGACCGCCGGATCGAAGCCGTTCTACATCCGCTCGCGCGGCACCAACCTGCCGCCGGGAACGCCCAACGCGACCAACCCGGACGGAACCCCGATGCTTGACGCGCTGAACAACAACGTCGTCTGCGCGGATCCGGCCTGTCCGACCCATCTCGAAAAGAAGGACGGCACACTGCGGGTCAATCACGACGTTCAGGCGTGGTCGAACGTCTGGTTCTATGCCAACCCGATCTTCGTGCGGCCGGCTGGCACTCCGGCGTTGCTGGTCGAAACCAACGCGGCACTGGCCAAGACCCTCGCGGCCCGCGCCCGCCGCTGATCTTCGCGGGTAGGCATGACAAGATGCGGCGAGGCGGTTCTACCCGCCTCGCTGCTCTCGTTTGAACGGTCTGTCTGAAGTGGTTCAAGAGGAGATGCCTGCGTGGCTCGTCGATTGATCTGGTGGCGATCTGTGTCCATCGTGGTGGGGCTCGTTCTGCTGCAGCAGGGGCCGGTCAGGGCTGACAACGAGGAGCCCACGGAAGAGCAATGCTCGGCGGCCTTGCACGATGCCAAGCAACGGGTGGCGGAGATGTCGGAGAAGAGCCTGTCGCGCTATTTCGCCGACAGCCTGCTGCAATATGCACGGATCGAGGCCGGCAATGGCGAGTTCGACGAGTGCCTGGACAAGGTCGAACAGGCCGTGGCGGAGATCGAGGAGCGCCGGCACTGGCTCGCGCCGGGGGAGACTTTCCGGGTGAGGACCGGAGACGGCAGCTATTTCGAGCTGCGTGGCGAGGACGAGCCGCCGCCGCGCTGACGGCGCGTCATCAGGTCTTCATGTTCTTGTAACATGCATGGCTCGCCGTCGTTTTGCGGCCAGGAGTAGATCGCATGAATTCGATGCAGCTGCGCGAGACCCCGTCCGCTGACACGGAGGATCAGATCGAGTTGCTGTTCCCGATCCCGTTGATGCGTTCGCCGAAGTTGCTTGGCCCGGATCTCATCGAGGGGGCAATCGCCAGCATCCGGGGTGCCAGGGTCGAACACAATCTGCGCTCCGAGCAGCTGTTTCACACCGACATCGCCAATCCGCTCGATAGTAATCTGTTCCAGCAGATCGCCGCGGCGGCGGTGCCGAAGCTGAGGGAATTCGGCTTCATGCTGTTCGGCGAGCAGCTCAACTGGACCGTCAAGGAAATGTGGACCAACATGCTGGAGAAGGGCGGCAGCCAGACGCTGCATTCCCACGCCAACAGCTTCATTTCCGGCGTGTTCTATCTGACGCCCTCGCACCCGGGCTGCCACACCGTCTTCGTCAGGCCGCCCGGCGGTTACGATTTCTCCTTCCGGCACCACACCCGCGAGACCGCCATGGGTCCCATCAATGCCGGAAAATACATGCTGCCCAACGCCGAGCCGGGCGACCTCGTGCTGTTTCCGAGCTATCTCTATCACGAGGTGCCGCGCAATCAGGGCGAACAGCGCATCACCGTTGCCTTCAACGCCATTCCAGACCGCCTGAACTGCTGGGGTTACGAGATCAAGTTCTCGGCCTGACTGCGCGCCTGGCGCCAGAGCTCAGCGCTGCTGGCTGAGCTCCAGCAACCGGCGCGCCTCCTGTCGTGAGGGGGCGGCAGAGATGATGCTGCCGAGCAGGGCGCGGCCGGCGGCGGGATCGCTGTCCAGCAGGGCGCGCGCCATGGCCATCAGCGGCTGGTAGGCCGGTTCGAAATCAGGACTGAGACGGAGGGCCTCGATCAGGCCAGGCGCGGCGGCATCGATCAGCGCCCGCCCGCGTGGGTCGCCGGGCAGCGATGCGCCGGCCTCCAGGAAGCGGTTGCGCGCCGCATAGAACGCCTTCAATCGTTCCAGGCCGAAGCTCTCCGATGCGCCGTGCAGTTCCGTCGGGTCGCTGCGGATGTCGCGAATGGCGGTCAGCAGAAGCGACCATGGCGGCGCGGTCAGGGCGCGGACATTGCGCTCGGCGTCGAAAGTCACGAAAGGATAGTCATCAGTGTTGAGCGGACCATCTCCGGCATAGGCGGCGAGGGATCGCGGCCCGGCGACGAACTGGCCCGCGAGGTCGAGACCATCTACGAAGCCGAACGGAGCCGTGACTGCGGCGGTCGCGGGGGCACGCAGGCGCGCCACGAAATTGGCAGCATCAGGCCCGCCCCCGTCCCGCGACCCGATCAGGGCCAGCATCGGCGTCCTGACGCTGAAATGGTTCAGCCAGGCGGAGGCTCCGGGATAAACAGCGAGAAAACTGCGGATGATGGCGCGAAGCGATGGCGCATCCAACTGATAGAGCGGCAGCCATTGGCAGAATATCCCGCCCGCAGCGAGGCGGCGGCGGACCGCTGCGAAGTGCTCCTTTGTGTAAAGGGCGCCGCTGCCATCCAGCGCCGGATGAAACAGGTCGGCGATAATCACGTCGTAGCTGCGCTCGTCGGAGACCACGAAGCGCCTTGCATCGGCCACCGTGATCTTTGCGTGCGCAAGATCGGTCGGGGTCACGAACCACGGGAGCAGACTGACCACCTCCTTCGACAACTCGACCCCGTGCACCGACAGGTCCGGCATCTTCGTGCCGCCGATCAGCGTCGCGCCGGTCCCGAGCCCGAGGAACAGCGATTGCTTCGGCTCCGGATGCAGCAGCAGCGGCAGCATGGCCTGACGATAGTCCGAGCGCACCGAACTCGTTCCGCCCATGCGGAAGCGGCCATTGACCTCGAGATAGCGCACTCCGGCCGCATCGCTCACGACGCTCGCGGTCACCATCGGCCCTTCCTGCATGGCAAGCAGCGCGCCGCCGTCGGGCAGGCGGATCATCGAGGGCGACGGGCGGAGCAGCATGAATGCCGCCAGGGCGGCAGGTCCGGCGGCCCAGAGCAGCGACCTGGAGCGCAGCGGCATCAGCAAGAGATAGCCAATGGCGACGACGACGACAGCTGGCGAGGCGCCGAGCGCGGGGATCAGCAGCAGTGCGGCGGCCAGCGGAGCGAGGCAGGCACCGAAGCCATTGATGCCGACGGCCCAGCCGAGTGATCCCTTGAGATCGCGCATCTGCTGGGCCAGCACGCCGAACGTGGCGCCCATCAGAGCAGACGGCAGGAGGAACAAGGCGGCAGCCACGGCGAGTTCGCCGGCAAAGCCGCGGTCCGCAGCCGCTTCGGCAATGCCGCTGATGGCCGGCGCGAGCATGCCGGTGCCAAGGCAGCACAGCGCGGTGCCCGCCAGCAGCACCGCAAGGTCGCCCTCGCGCGTCCCGCGGCCGATCTTCTGCCAGGCGAGACCGCCCAGCGCAGCGCCAAGCAGATAGGCGGCGAGCAGTCCGGCGAAGGTGAAGATCGTGTCCTGCATAACCTGGGCGGCGAGGCGGATCACGAGCACTTCGAAGCAGATTCCGAGCAGCCCGGTTGCGAACAGCGTGACGACCAAGCGGGCAGGAAGCCGACCGGGCCTGGCAGGTGGCAAGGGTTTGACGCGCTGCCCGCGGCCGATGGCCACCACGGCCAGCGCGCAGATCATATTGACCACAGCGAGCGCGACCAGCGTGCCCGCGAGACCGAGTGCAGGCAGCAACAGGAAGGCCGAGGCCAGGCATCCGCCAACGGCGCCGGCCGTATTGGCGCCGAAAATGCCCGCACTGACGCGGTCATCGCGCCAAGCCGAGCCGATCATTCGTTCCAGTGCCGTCAAGGTGCCACCCATCGCCATGGTGGCGGGCAGCAGCACCAGCATCGGCAGCGCAAAGCTTGCCGACCACAATAGGAACGGGGCGGGTTCGGGACCGAGCAGCGGGGCCAACCAGCGAGCGGCAGCCGGCAGCAGGACCACACAGATCAGGCCCCAGACGCCGATCACCGCCTCGAGCAGAGCATAAGCCAGCCAAGGCGAGCTTGCCGATCGGATCGGCCGATCCAGCGCGACGGCCCCCAGCGCCAATCCACCGAAGAAACCGGCCACTGCGCCCAGCACCGCCATCATTTCCGTGCCAAGGCCCAGCGCAAGCTGCCGCGTCCAGACGATCTCGTAGCCGAGCCCGGCGAAACCAGATGCTGCGACCAGCGGGAGCAGCAGCCAGCGCGTCGTCATGACCATCGGCTGCTGCGGCTGGTGGTGGCTCTCCGCGCGAAGCGGCACGGCGGCGGCCGCCGGCTGACTGTCGATGGTCATCGAGATGCCTCGTGGCGAGTGGACCAGTTGGACGGCGCCCAGGCTGTCCTGCGAATGCGCCACGTCGTTCCCAATGGACAAGCGACTGCACCGCGATCCTGTTTCTTTCAGTTCTGTGACAGGGGTTTGACGTCGCTGCCGCTGCACCGTCAGAGGTGCCAGCTCGATCCCGATCACAACACTGGTCACAAATCGTTCTTTGTCCTGCTCTAAACGAGCCTGTGATCATTGTGAGTAGCTTCCGTGAACCGCCGTCCGCCGTCGTCCGCTGCGCAATCCCTCCGCCGCCTCGCGATGCGCGCGCCTTGTATTTCCAGCAGAACCGGCCGTGAACTTGCGCGCGCACCGGCGGTTCGAATTGTCCTGATCCTCGCTTTGCTGCTGTTCGCGGGGCCGCTTCGCGCCCATCAATCGTTGCTGCCATCCTCGTCCGCCGCAGCGTCGCCGGAGATCGGGCAGCCCGGCGGCGCCACGCCGAACGTCGCTGCGACCGAGGCGGCGGCGTCCGGCGAAGCGCGCAGCGAGGCGATGCGATCACAGCCATCATTGCCTGCCGAACTCTCGATCTGGTCGCTGTTGCAGCGCGCCGACCTGGTGGTGAAGGCCGTCATGGCAATGCTTGCGGCCGCTTCGTTGGCCAGCTGGACCGTCTTCCTCACCAAGTCCATCGAACTGGCGATGCTGCGAGGCCGCCTCGCCGGCGCCATGAGCCGTCTCGACGAGGTGCGCTTGCTGAGCGAGGTCTCAGATCCGGACGCTCATGCGGGATCGGTCGTGCGATCGCTGCTCGCAGCGGCCCTGCGCGAGCAGCTGATGTCCCGCGGCCTGATCGGGGATGACGGCGTTCTGGATCGCTTCCTCACGCGTTCGGCAGAGATCGTTCGAACCGAGGCGCGAAGCGTCGGGCGAGGCATGGGCATCCTCGCGACGATCGGCGCCACCGCGCCGTTCGTCGGCCTGTTCGGCACGGTCTGGGGCATCATGAACAGCTTCATCGGAATCTCCAGGGCACAGACCACCAATCTGGCCGTGGTCGCACCTGGTATTGCTGAAGCTCTGCTGGCCACCGCCATCGGCCTCGTGGCCGCAATCCCTGCGGTGATCTTCTACAATCTGTTCACACGCGGCACGCGCGCCTATCTCGAGCAGGTTGCTGCCGCGTCCGGAATCGTCGGGCGTCTTCTGTCGCGCGAGCTGGCGCGGCCCGACGTGCGCTATACCGCCCAAGCCGCGGAGTGATGCCATGGCCATGTCGCTCTCGAGACACGAGGATCACGGTCTCGGTGATCTTCAGGAAGTCAGCGACATCAACGTCACCCCGTTCATCGACGTCATCCTGGTGCTGCTGATCATCTTCATGGTGGCAGCGCCGCTGGCGACCGTCGACCTGCCGATCGATCTGCCGATGTCGGCCTCCAGTTCGCAGTCGAGGCCGGACAAGCCGACCTATGTCTCGATCAAGCCGGATCTCGGGCTTGCAATCGGATCGACGCCGGTCAGGCGCGAAGACCTCGTGCGTGTGCTCGATGCTGCCGACGCCAACCGGGACCGTGTCATCTTCCTGCGGGCCGATCGCAATGTCCATTACGGCGAACTGATCGGTGTCCTCGAATTGCTGCGCCAGGGCGGCTACGCCAAGGTCAAGCTCGTCACCGTCCAGAGCCCGGCGCAGCCGATCCGACCGGTTGACCAATGAGTGCGTCATGGCGGTGACGGCACAGGACCATCATCACGCAACGGGACGGCTCTGGACTCTGGCCGCCCTCGTTGCCGTGGCGCTGCATGCCGGTGTCGCCGTGATGGCACTGGCGGCCGGCGAAGCCGTCGATCCCGATGACAGTGCAGGCGCCATGGCCATGGACATCGGTCTGGAGAGCGAAGCACCGTCGTCCGACAGTAGCGTTGTCGAAGCCTCCGCCGACGAAGCGGCGCGGGCCGCGGCGACGATCGCCAGAGATGTTCCGACCGATGTTCGCCCCGATGCGCAGCCTGAGGTCGAGCCGACACCATCCGGAGAGGATCCGCCATTCCATCGTGTCACGGCGCAGGAGGCACCGCCGCCGGACAACAAGCTCCCGCAGGAGCCGGAGACGCGTACGGCTTCCGTGCCGACATCGGCTGCCACGGCCGCAATCGCCGCGCCCAGCCGCGAGGCAGAGCACGATGGCTCCCAGTCGCGCGCACGGTCGCTCGGCAGCGATGCGGCCGCGGAGCGCCGCAGGGCGGCCTGGCGTCAGGGGCTGGTCGCTCACCTCGAACGTCACAAGCGGTTGCCTCCCGGGGACCGCCAAGCCTCGGCCGACGTCGTCGTCGGCTTCAGCATCGATCGTCACGGCAAGGTGCTGTCCGTCGAGATCGTCAAGGGATCCGGCGATCGCCAGTATGATGACGCGGCGCTGGCCATGGTGCGTCGTGCCGATCCGGTGCCGTTTCCACCCGACGAAGTGGCTGGCCGCGGCTTGAGCTTCCGTCTGCCGGTCAGCTTTCGCAACGGTGGCTGACGCCTGCCGCGACATCTATTTTTGTCGCAATCCAGTCATGGCCCATCGCGTATGAGTGCTGCAACAGCAGCTGGCGGTTGTTTGCTGCGTGGGTTTCGTGTTGGGCGCCGGGTGTGATGAAAGGTTGTGTCCGGCTGCTGGCGGGCGATCATGTCGTAGGCGTGTTCTTTCGGCCGGTTGTCGCACAAGGAGCGGGTGAGACGACCCATCGCAGCTCCTGGTATGGTGCGCCTAACCCTTGTCGCGATGTTCTAGGGACGGCCGCGGCATCCGCGGTCCGGACCGGCAGTTAATTGGGTGTCAAGATCCGGGGCTACGATCCGGGTGGTCGATCAGATGCCAGTTGCCCTCGGGTTGGATCTTCGGCGGCCTGATCTCTTCGGTCGCATCGGGATCGGCCGGCTATATTTGCAGGGCGGGCGGCAATGGTGACCGCGTGGGTGCGAGGGGGTAAGACGGCCGATGCTTCTCAAATACCGGAAGGCCCTGTTCTCTCTGCTGCGGCCGCAGCTGTGGCCTGCGCTCGCAAGTGGCGTCGCGGCGAGCATCGAGCACCACGCCGCGCTTGCTGACCGGCAGTTCATGAGCATCGTCGACGTGGGGGCGAACCGCGGTCAGTTCGTGCTGTTCGCGCGCATGATCAATCGCGACGCGACCATCATCGCCTTCGAGCCGCTGGAAGCTCCACGCAGGGTATGCGAGCGCCTGTTCGCGGGAGACGCACGGGTGACCATCAAGGACGTGGCGATCGGTGCCAGCCAGCACGGCGCATTGATGCACGTTGCAGCCAAGGACGATTCCTCCTCGCTGCTTGCGGTGGGCGGGGTCCAGCACGAGGTTTTCGGCACGACCGCGCAACAGACCAGTCCCGTCCAGGTTCGTCGGTTGGCGGATTGCATCACGGCCGAGGACCTGGCGACACCCGCCTTGCTCAAGATCGACGTCCAGGGAGGTGAACTCGACGTTCTCAAGGGGGCGGAGAGCCTGTTGAGCAGCTTTGCTGCGATCTATGTCGAGTGTTCCTACGTGTCCCTCTATGAGGGCCAGGCGCTTGCCAGCGATGTCATCGCATTTCTGGCGGAGCGGGGCTTTCTCATTGCCGGCGTCTTCAATCAGCATGAGCACTGGCGGATCGGTCCGGTGCAGGCGGACTTTCTGTTCGTTCGAATGGAATCGTCCGAGCCGACCGCGAGCACAGGCCCGCAGTCCGACGCCGTTGCGGCGTGACCTCTTGTATTATTGCTGTCAAAAAACAATGCTTTCTCCGACGAGAGATTAGGATTTTGTCATGGCTTCGACTCTGTTGAAGGTGGTGATCCAGGCCGCCTGCTTCGTTTTGCCCTGGCGGCTGCGACGTTACATCCTCGTCAAGACCCACGGCTACAAGATCAGCCCCAGCGCGCGGATCGGCCTCTCGATCGTCCTGGCGGACGACGTCCTCATGGAGGATCGCGCCGGCATCGGGCATCTCAACTACATCGGTCGGCTCGACCAGCTTGTCCTTCGCGAAGAGGCGTATATCGGCAGGTATAATTGGATCACGGGACTGTCGACAAAGGTCGAAACCCCGTTCTTCAAGGGCAAGACCTCACGGCGGTCCGATCTCGTTCTCGGCCGCGGATCGACCATCGTGAACTGGCATCTCGTCGATTGCACCGACCGGGTGGAATTCGGTGATTTCGTCGGACTTGCCGGCGCACGCTCGCAGATCATCACCCATGGAATCGACATCATGCGCATGAAGCAGAGCTGCTCGCCGGTGATGGTCGGCTCGAACTCCATGCTCGCGGCCGGCGTGATCGTCATGAAAGGGGTGACGATTGCCCCTTGCTGCCTGGTCGGCGCAGGGTCGGTCGTGACCAAGTCGGTGCGAGAGCCGCATACGATGGTCGCGGGCAATCCTGCCGAATTCGTCCGCACGCTGCCGCCCAACGCGAAATATTTCAGCCGCACCGAGAGCGTGATCTATTGAAAACGATCGAGGTCGTCCGGTGCGGTCACGCCGTCATCGCGGCGTAGTCGGCGCGCGGACCTTGAGAACGCCGCGTTCTGACTATCGCAGGCCAGCGCCGGGCGGACGTTGCGGGACGACCGAGATGCCGTAATTGCTGCCGTATTGCTGGCGCAGGGCGGGCTGGTTCACGATCCCAAGCCTCGTGTCGGACGATTTGGCATCCAGCGGTGCCGTGACTTGAGGGAGTTGCAACTGCTCGATCCGCTTCTTGAGCTTGCGGTTCAGGCAGTTCAGTGCCGGCGACGGCTCGCCGCCGATTTCGACCTCGACGCAGTTGCCATCAGTCGCGGGGAATTTGGGCGCATCGCCGCCGATAGCGGCGGACGCCGCAGGGGGCGGGCTCAACAGCGGGCCGGGCAGCGATTGTGCGCGACTGTCGGCGGGTACCAAGACGATGATCATCAAGGCCATCATTGCGGGCAATGACCGACGTGATGATCGTGATCGCCCTGGAGGTGGCGGCATCGTGGTGAAGCGGTCGGTTCTCAGGCGGCGGCCTGGAGCCGCTCTTTCTGGCGGCGGACGCGAGTCAAGCCGATCATGGCTGCGAAGCCCGCGATCATCAGGGCCCAGGTCGCGGGTTCCGGGACCGCGGTGATCAGCGTGGTGGAGAATGTGCCGGTGCTCAGCGCAGCGTCCGGATTGTTCGAAGCCAGGAAGTAAGAGTTGGCATCCGAGTAGAGGCGGTAGAGGAAGCCGTTGGCCTGGAACAGGACGCCATACTGGTCGACATAGGGGACAATCGGATAGCCCAGATTGTCGTAGCTGAAGCCCAAGTAGAGACTCGGCAGCGGTTGGTTCGGATTGCTGATGAGCGAGCTGATCGCGCCTCCGCCAGGACCGGTGACGGTCCCGGTGACGGCGAGAATGTTCACGCTCAGGGGCGGATTCACATTGAACGAGTCCAGCGTCTGCGTCGTGCCGATGACAGAGGTCACCGGGCCGGCGGACGAGTGAAATTCGAAATGGTACAATGCCGCCGACGCCTCCGTCGACCAGATGGCAATCGCAGCAACAACCGACAACGCGAGTTTTTTCATGGCGAGTGTTTTCATGTTGAATCTCCTCGACCCGTCACGCTTGATGGGCATCGCTGGATCAAAGCAAAAGTGAAGGGTTTAACCCTTGGCCAATCGTGAAGTTACACGGGCTTACTCAGAGGAATGTGACAGCCCGCATGATTTGTTGCGATTTGTGTCATCCCGCGAGGTTGCGCCGCAGGCGTCGGGATCGGCCGAGCGACGTGCTCGGCCGGCCGAGCGTCGCGGGCAGTGCCGTGGCAAGCCCCGCGAGCGCACCGAGCGCAAGTGCCATGTCGAGTGCCATCAGCACGCCGGCCTGACCGTGCCAGGAGAACATCAGAAAGGCCGATGGCAGCACTGTCACGGCCATGACAGCATGAATGCGCGCCACCTGCCGAAGATACCCGAAGCCGATCGCCGCCGCCGATGCGTAGCTGTGGAGTGCCGTCAGGAAGATCATCGCAGCGGCGAGCTGACGAAAATCACCGTCATAGATCACTGGCGTGTGCAGCCAGGCCGAGAGCAGCCGTTCGCCGGCAATGTCGAAAGCGATCGAAGCGCAGCCCATGGTGCCGAGCAGGCCGAGGCCGGTCCATGCCACGATCCGGCGGGCCCCGTCGAGGTCCTGGTGCGCGATGCGGGTGGCAATCAGGTTCGACATCGGGCCGGTCACGGTGAGGATGGCTCCTCCGGCAGAAACCATGATCCTCATGAAGACGCCGAGATTGACGATCTGGTCCGGGCCGGTGACCATCCCGACGAGGCCCGTGACGAACTGGTAGATCACGCTGAGCCCTATCGCGATGATCGTGAAATCGACGCTGTGAAACAGCACGGCCCGTGACAAGGCGCGCGGGACGGGTCGAACGGCCGTGAACATCGCCCGATGCCGCCTGGAGACGTCGATCGCATGCAGCAGATTGCCGACGACGAAGCCCGAGCTCAGGAGCAGTGAGGCCAGCAGCAGCGATGGCCACCGCGGCAGGATGGTGAACATCATGACGAGCGACAGCAGATACGCGCCGATCTGGTACCAATACAGCCGGAAAAGTTCGTGGCGACCGGCATCGACGCCTTCGAAAACGGCGAGGAAGAACCAAAGCGTCATCGAGAAGAAGACGGCAATCGTGCTGATCGCGAATTCGCCGGCGTAAGCGTCGGCTTCGGGAAGCATGACGTGAAACTGGACCACAATCAGGAAGATGACGCAGCAACCGACGAAGAGCAGGGCATAGTAGCGAATGGCTCGTCTCACGAGGTGAGACGTCACTGCAGCCACGAACCCCGGGGCCTTCCTGTAATAGCGGGCTGTGATGATCGCGACGACGCGGCCAAATCCGGCATTGCCGAGCCCGATCCATGAGCCGATGCTCAATACCATGAGAAACAAGCCAAATCGCGTCTGGCCGAGGCTGTGCAGCGCTACCGGCAGACCGATGATGTTGACCACGATGGTCAGCGCGCGTGCGAGCCAGCCGGCGAGAGTGGTGATCAGGATCGATCTCATCTCAGCACCGCGACGCCCGGACGCAGCGTCCGGCCGGGATCGTCACCTGCATCATTGCCGCGGGCCCGGTCGGGCAACCGCCTGCCGCTCCGGTCGGGCCGGGCAAGCATTTTAGACCGTGCTCTGCAACAAATGTCATAATTCCTCGTCGAGAGACAGATACATTGGCCACATCACGGCAGGATGAAACGCGACGGAAGGCGGTGCGGCGGCCGTTGACGGCAGCAGGGACGTGGTCGAGATTTTGCGATGGATGGTCAGAGAGTACGGGCGACCCGCCGCGATATTTTGACCGGTGTCATGGCCGCAGCCTGCGGATCGATGGTCGCCGGATTGGCCGCGGCCGGCGGCGACGACAGGGGTACGAGCGTCGATGCGGCTGGTCGGACCGGATCACCGCTGCCGTTCGATCTCGCGCCGCTCCCCAAGGGCGACAGAGAAGTCTTTGCCCATTGGCATTTCTTCCCGATTTCCATCGATAATCAGCGTCAAGGCGCCGACTATTACGACCGCGAGTACATGCGCCCGGGAGTGGGTGCCAGCAACAATCTGAAGTTTGGCAGCTTCATCCGCGAGCGGCCATTGCCCCGACCGCCGATCGAAGGCAAGGACTGGCTGGTTGTCGACCTCGAGCAGGATTTGACCTGGGCCGCTGCAATCGGTCTCGACGGCTTCTTCTACAATATTATCACCATCGATCAGGCGTCGCCGTTCTGGAAGCTGTTCATCAACATGATCGACGCCGGGCAGCGATCTGGCACGTCCGTGCGGGTGATCCCCAATCTCGATGCGACCCTGCTTGCCAACCAGCCCATTGCCGCGATCGCGAAAGCCATCAAGTCGGTGGCCGACCATCGTGCCCTGCTGCGCCGCGCTGACGGCCGCCTGGTCCTCGGTGCCTTTGCGCCGGAAAGCTGGCCGGCGCAGAACTGGCTGAATCTCTTCGCGGATCTGCGCAGCCAGGGTGTGCTGGTCGAGTTCGTTCCGACCTTCCTCAATGCGGCTGCGGCCGATGCGGCGCATTGGCAGCTCGCCGACATGGTGTCCGAATGGTCGGGCAATTATCTCGATGGTGTCGCTCACCTCGATGTCGTTCGCTCGCTGTCCAAGGCGCGGCAGAAGAAATGGTGTTCTCCGGTCTGGCCGCAGGATTTTCGGCCCAAAGACGGCGTCTTCGGCGAGGCGGGCAATAGCCGGCTGTTTCGCGAAGCCTGGATGTCGGCGATCCGCGGCGGCGCCGATTGCGCGCAATTGTTGACATGGAACGACTATTCGGAATCCTCCGCCGTGAGGCCGTCCAGCGGCATTCAATATTCCTTCTATGATCTTGCGGCCTATTATGTGGCCTGGTTCAAGAGCGGACGGCCGCCGCCGATCCAGCGCGACGTCCTGTATTACTTTCATCGCGTCCAGCCTGCCGCGGGAAGGGGGCTCGGCAGCGCCCAATCCGGCGTTTTTTCCCTGCAATGGGGGCGCAAGGTGCTGGACGAGATTGAATTGCTGGCCTTCCTGGCCCGCCCGGGGGAGATCGAGATCGACATCCTCGGCAACACGCGCCGGATCATGGCGCCAGCCGGCGTCACCTCGTTGACCATGCCGTTGCAACCGGGACGGCCGGCCTTCCGACTGATCCGGGACGGGCAGACAGATATCGCCTGCGAGAGTGCCTTCGTCATCGTCGACCAGGCGCCCTACCAGAACCTGCTCTATCACGGTGGCTCGTCGTCCCGGCCGGCCGAGAAGGACTGATCGTCCATGTCCGCGTTGGAGACGCAGGCCAGCGGCCCGGACGGTGGGATCATTCCGCGTTGGCCGCACCTGCCGGTAACTGGCGTCGTGACGCAGCTGTTCGATGCCGCCCTCGGGACGGCGTTCCTGATCGGCGTGGTATGGCAGGCGGCGCTGCTGGCTGGTGATCGTCCGGAGTTCACGCTGGAAATGCTCGCCTTGGCCGGCAATGGATGCGCGGCGGTGGCCGGCTTCGTCTGGAGCCTGCGACGGCAATATCCGGTCCTGCTCGCGTTCTTCTTCTTCGACATCGTCTTTCTGTCGATCGCGCCTCTGCAGCAGTTGCGGTTCGGCTTTGATCCGGTGTTCGGTGATGTCAATGCGCTGTGGACCACGATCGGTCTATGCTTGGCATTCTCCGTATCAGGCTGCATCGCCCTCGTGATGCGCGGATGGCCCGTGACGCCGTATCCTGTCCCCCGCATGCCCCGCTATGCGCGCAGCCTCGGCCCCGGCTTCCATCCGGCCATGCTGGCGATGGTGGTGATGGTCGTGGCCGCAGGCCTGCTGGTGCTGTACGGCCGCAGCCTGTTTACCAGCCGGGAGGGATATTTCGACAATCTCGCGGTCTTCGCCGACAAGACGTCGTCTCTGCTTCTCACGTCGTTTCTCAATCCTCTCGTCTTTGCCGGTGCGGTCGTCGGCCTGATCGGCGCATGGCGACGGCAGCAGCGCGTCTGGCTCGCCGTTTTCGTCGGCCTGCTCCTGCTGGCCGAGGTCATCAACAATCCGATCGTGACGGCGCGATTTCGGGCTTCCGCCCTGCTGGCTTTTGCGCTTCTTGCCATTCTTGGCTGGCGCAACACCCGCTTGCTGGCTGCCTATCTCGTCGCCGGAATGGCCAGTTCACCGATTTTCAATGCCTTCCGCTACCAGAGCACGACGGCGACGGATGCCCGCACGCTCGAGCGTTTCTTCTCCCACATCGATTTCGACGCCTTCGCCATGACCTGTCATGTCGTTCGCTACAGCCTGCAGAATGGCTTTAGCTACGGCAATAACATCGCGTCCGCACTGCTGTTTTTCGTGCCGCGCGCGCTCTGGCCCGGGAAATCGGAGCATGTTGCATTCTACGTCTGGCCCCAAGTGCGATATTACCGCAATGTCTGGACCAATAATCTGTCGTCTCCCCCCTTCGCAGAGGGTTACTTTGCATTCGGGCTTCCCGGTGCCCTTCTGATGATCGCCGGCATCTTCTGGCTCGCAGTGAAGCTGGAAAGAAGCGCCGACGCCGCGCAGCCGGACAGCGCCATACGTCTCGTGGTCTGCATGATACCGATGCTGTCCATCATTCTGCTGCGTGGTCCGCTGATCGTCGGGGTGTCCGAGATCTGCGGCGACGTCGCTGCGGTGCTGGCAGCCGTCAAACTGTCGCAGGTTCGTTTTCGACTGACGTGACGACGTCTGTCTGTCTGACGGTGCCGGTCAACCTGGATTGATTGCGCCACCGACGATCTCGCGCGGGGTCGTCACTCCAGCGTCGCGCCACATTCATTTTCGTAAATTAAACGTTAACGGAAATTGAAATCATTTCCGTGTGCGTGTCCGAATGAAGATACTCATCGCCGGTATCAACTATGCGCCAGATCTCGTCGGCATCGCCAAGTACACGACAGAGATGTGTCAGTTTCTTCGCGACCAGGGCCATGACGTCGTCGTCGTCACCGCACCACCGTATTATCCCGCGTGGAGAATCGTCAGGCCATACAAGGGATATGTATACTCGGGCGAAGTGCGCGAAGGCATCCGTGTCGTGCGCTGTCCGATGTTCGTGCCAAGGTCGCCGTCCGCAGCCCTGCGCATCTTGCACCATTTGACGTTTGCCCTGACCTGTCTACCGGTGCTGCTGATCGAGGCCTTTCGTTTTCGGCCGGATGTCGTGCTGTCGATAGCGCCGTCGCTGCTGACGACGCCGGTGGCCGCGCTCGCGGCGCGGCTGACCGGTGCGAAGACGTGGCTTCACATTCAGGACTTCGAGGTTGACGCCGCCTTCAACATGAATTTCGTCAAGGGCCGAGGGCTGCGTCAGGTCGCGCTCCGGCTCGAGCGGAGCCTGCTCCGCAGCGTCGATGTTGTGTCGACGATCTCTGCCAAGATGGTCGACATGCTGCGGGACAAGGGTGTCCCGCGCGCGCGACTGATGGAGTTGCGCAACTGGGTCGATACGGACGTCATGGGCGCGGGCGTCGAACTTGGCCCCGAGGGCAGGGCGGCGGCGCGCGCCAATTCGCCGCTGCGGGGCCGTTTTCCAGAAACGATCCGAACAATTGCTTTGTATTCGGGCAGCATGGGCGCGAAACAGGGGCTCGAGGTGATTGCCGCGGCGGCGCGCGATCTCTCGGTGCAGCGGCCCGACATTGGAATCGTCGTCTGTGGGCGGGGCGCTGTCCGGGCGCAACTGGAAGCCGCGACCAGCGATCTCCGCAATGTTGTCATTCTCGATTTGCAGTCGACCGAGCAGTTCGCACGGCTGATGGCCGCGGCGGACATCCACTTGCTCCCGCAATGCGCGGAGATCCAGGATCTCGCGCTGCCATCGAAGATCGGCGCGATGCTGGCGTCGGGACGCCCCATTATCGGCATGGCCACTCCAGGCACGCAGGTTGCCATCGAATTGAACGACTGCGGCATCGTCATTCCGCCGGGCGATCTTGCGGCGCTGACTGATGCGCTCTGCCGGCTCGCCGACGACGAGGCGTTGCGTCGGGGGCTGGGCGCGAACGGCCGGTTGCGAGCGGTCGACCGCTGGGACCGCAAGACGATGCTTCTCCAGTTCGAAAGCCGCTTGCACGATCTGTGCAGCGGGACGGCGTCGCGCGGCAGGCATGAGATCAAGGCGACGCCTACGACCAGTGCGCCGAAGGAAGAGATGCGTGTGTCGTGAAAACGCATGGTCGTGGTCTATCGGGAAATCTTTCGCTGATCCGAACGGATGAAGCCCGAGCTGGCCAAGATCCGCAATCTCCTTGAATGCCGAGAACGCCCGGATGCTTGAGACATCTCGGGCGCGTCATCAGCTGTCGCGGTGCGTTTGAGGCGACGGCGTCAATTTATGCGAGACAAGCTCCGGCGCGGTCGCAAACGATAATTTTGTGTCGCTGGAACGTTTCGCGGCCGGACGAGCAAGGACCGCGACACGTCGTCACGCGTTGCATGACGAAGAATGGTGATCGCTATCAATCTTCGTGCTCCGTTACGCCGTTCTGCATAGTCGTGCGGACAGCGGACAGCCTCGAGAGGCGTCGTAGCGAGCGAAACTTCGTATTGTTTTCCTTCATCCCGAATGGGACGCGCTCTACAAGCGTGATCCGGTGTCTGCGCGATGCAGGCGTTGCATGACGCTGTTGCGCAACGATCGCGCGAACAGACTCGCATCGTATTGAGTCGATTTCCCGAGGTTTCATGTAGTGCAAATGGAAACATCACATTTCCATTACTCGGCGTGTCTAGGTTGCCGGTGCAAACACGGCGGACCATCTCGCGCGCTGTTTGAGGCGAAGAATCGCAATTCACAAGGGATATAACCGATGAAAATCTTTAAGTCGGCCATGATGGCCGGCGCAGCGATGATCAGCTGCGCGGCCATGTCGGATTCTGCCAACGCGCAAATCTACAGCGGTGGCGGCACGCTCGCTTCCAAGGTTTATCGCCAGCTGTTCGATTGCTGGGGTGCGCCTGTCAACACGTCGATCATCGCGGTGTCGACCGCCTGTTCGAATCCGGCCGGCAATGTCGGCGGCTTCGGTGTGCAGATTCTGTACGCTCCGGTCGGTTCGGGCGCCGGCAAGCGCGCCTTCGCCAATCACGACGGCAGCACCAGCACCACCACCGGTCTCGGTACGCCCGCCGGCTCCAACACGATCCCCTACACCTCGACCCTGCTGCCCGGTTATGGCTATCCGAACTTCCACTTCGCCGGCAGCGACGACGTGATCACCCAGTCGGACATCAACACCTACAACACCGCGCGCGGCCCGGCGAAGTACGGCTCGCCGATCCAGATTCCGGCGTTCTCGACACCGGTCAACGTCGTGATCAACGGCAAGGACGGCGCCGGTAACTCCCTCAACATCACCACGGCGACCCCGGCGGGCGGCACCAGCGGCCTCAACCTGTCGCGCCAGGCGTTCTGCGGCATCTTCACGGGCCACATCACCAAGTGGAATAACCCGATCCTGACCGCGCTGAACGGCGGCACTTCGCTCGGAAGCGGCAACATCACGGTGGTTCACCGCTCCGACGGCAGCGGCACGACCTTCCTGACCACCCAGGCGCTGATCGCCCAGTGCGCCGGCGTCACCGGACCGAATAGCGAGACCGATTCGTCGACCGCGCTGTACGAGTTCCGCTTCACCAACCGCGGCACCGCGACCTCCCAGTGCAACGCTGCGATCCCGGTGCAGGCTGCGAACACCATCAACTGGCCGGATCTCAACACCGACCAGTGCGGCCAGACCATCTCGAACCCGGGCGGCGGCACCTTCCTCGGCGGCAGCGGCAGCAGCGGCGTGGTGAACGCTGTCACGTCGACCAACGGTGCGATCGGCTACGTGTCTCCGGACTTCGTTGCTCCGATCGTTTCGAACGGCCTGAAGTCGGCCAACCTGCAGTCGCAGTACGACATCGACAACGCGACCGGTGCCTTCCAGCCGCCGACCGCGACCGGTGCGCAACAGGCCATGGCCTCCGCGAACCCGGTGTTCGATGCGACCAGCGTGCTCAACCCGATCAACTGGAGCCGTCAGGGCGTGGTGCCGAACCCGCTGCTGCCGAACTCCTATCCGATCGCCGGTTTCACCTGGCTCAACCTCTACCAGTGCTACAAGGCGGCCGATTCCACCTATCAGCCGATCTTCAACTATCTCGTCTACCACTACACCGATGCGAGCGCGACCGGCATCCTGAACGCGAACGGCTTTGCACCCGTTCCGAGCAGCTGGCTGAACTTCATCGGCTACGCCGTGACGGTCGCCCCCGCGCTGAGCAACAGCGGCAGCGGCGCCTGCTCTGGCAAGTCGGGCGCGTAAGCGTTCTCGGAGCTCAACAGCTTCGATCATAACTTGAAGAAGACGAACGCACCCGGTTCTCCGGGTGCGTTCTGTCGTGCATTCACGAGCGCGGGACAAATGATGGCGCCGACAGGTAAGCTCAAGACGAAAAAGCTCAATAAAGCGTCGACCCCGGACGGGACGTCCGCGATCGATACGGAGGCGCTGGCTGCGCTGCAGAGCGGCGATCTGCAACGGGCCGAGCAGCTCTATCGAGACATTCTCGCCGCCCGCCCGCGCGATCTGCTTGCGCTGAACAACGCTGCGCTGGTGGCCAAGCAACTCGGCCAACCGCAACTCGCATTGACCCGCCTGACCAAGGCGGTCCGCTATCATCCGGGAATGGCACAGGCGCACTTCAACCTGGGCAATACGCTGGCCGAGATGTCGCGCCTCGACGAGGCGATTGCCGCCTACCGCCACGCAATCGAGCTCAAGCCTGATTATGTCAAGGCGCATCTCAATCTGGGGATTGCGTTCGACAAGCAGCATCGCTTTGCGGACGCGGCCGCCGCCTACCACCGGGCGCTGGTGTTCGGTGGCGACCATGCCGAGACCCACAGCAATCTCGGCAATTGCTACAAGGCGCAGAACAGGTTCAGGGAGGCGCTGACCCATTTCATTTGTGCGGCGACACTGGAGCCACATCGGGCCGAGTTCATCTACGACGTCGGCATGGCCCGGTTCGAGATCCGGGATTATCCGGAAGCTGCGGCAGCACTCGAACGCGTGCTCGAGATTGACGCCAGTCATGCCGGCGCGGCCAGCCTGCTGCTCTACATTCACCAGATCGCCTGCAACTGGCCAGCAGTGGCCCGGCTTCGGCCTCTCGTCAGCGCGGCCACGGATGCGGCCTTGGCGCAGGGGCGACGTTGCGCGGAGGGGCCTCTGGAAAGTCTGTCCCGGGATGCGGACCCCGCGCGCAATGCCCTGGTGACGCGCGACTTCGCGGCTCAGTTCGCGCCGCCCGCAATCGCGCCGCTTCCCCGGCGCCGCGCGGCGCGTTCGTCCCGCCAGCGGTTGCGGGTGGGATATTTGTCGGCCGATTTCCGCGACCATGCGGTCGCGCATGTCATGGCTGGAATCATCGAGCGGCATGACCGGTCCTGCATTGAGGTTTTTGCCTATGGCTATGGCGTCCACGATTCCAGCAGCTGGCGGCAACGGATCGAGGCGGGCAGCGATCGCTTCGTGGATCTGACGGCGATCGACGACCATGCTGCGATCGAGCTGATCCGTCGCGACGACATTGACGTGCTGGTCGATCTGACCTTGTGGACACGCGGGAGTCGTCCGCGTATTTGTGCAGCCCGCCCGGCGCGCGTTCAGGTGCAGTATCTCGGATTCCCGGGAAGCAGTTGGGCTCCGCAGTATGACTATGCCATCGTCGATCGCGTTGTCGTCCCGCCCGATCATCGCCCGTTCTGGTCCGAAGCGCTGGCTTTCATGACCGACTGCTATTTCGTGCCCGACGCCAGCCAGCCTATCGCCGACGAACAGCTGACGCGGCTGGACGCAGGCCTGCCGGCTGACGCCGTGGTATTCTGCTCGCTGAACCAGGGCTACAAGATCGACAGGACAGTGTTCGACGCGTGGGCCGAGATTCTCAAGGCGGTGCCGAATGCCGTGCTATGGCTTGCGGACGGATCGCAGGTGACCGTCGACAATCTGCGGCAGGAGGCGGCCGCCCGCGGTCTCGATCCGCAACGGCTGATCTTCGCCGAACGGATCGACGACAAGGCCGCGCATCTGCAACGGGTTGGTCTCGCCGACGTCGCGCTTGATACGTTGGCCTATAATGGACACACCACCACCAGCGATGCCCTGTGGTCCGGTGTTCCCGTGATCACAGCCCAGGGTCGGCATTTTGCCTCACGGGTGAGCGCCAGCATGCTGCAGGCCTGCGGGATGCCGGGCCTGATCGCGCAGGATGTGCGGGAATATGTTGCGCTCGCCATCGATCTCGGACTCTCCGAGTCCCGCCGGGGCGATGTCAGGACCCAGTTGGCTGACGCTCGTCGCTGCGGGGCACTGTTTGATAGTGGCCGCGCGGTCAGAAACCTGGAGGCGCTGCTGATGAAGATGGGGCAGCGCGATCGCGCCGGTCTGGATCCGGCGGATATCGAGATGTAGCCGCCGTCGGCGGCCCGCCGCTATCGCAGCGTCTGGGTCGATTGCACGATCGTGGTGCTGGTCGTCCCGCCATTGATCGCCGATTTCAGCGCATAGCCGCCATTGGCGGCGATGATCGGGTCGTTGGCGGTGGCGATGATCAGCCGCAGAAAGCTCAGGAACTTGCTGGTTTCGACCGATGCAGCATTCGACACGTAGATCACGTCGCGATTGCGCATCTCGAAGCTGCCGGCCAGGAAGAACCCGGCCGGATCGCGCAGATCGAGTTGGTAGATGATGGGGATGATCGGACCATCGAAACCCTTGGTATCGACGCCGAGCTTCTCTGCAACCTGCCGGGTCTCACCCCGATAGAGGAAGACCGATCCGGGATCGGCGGAGGTGTCGTTCAGGCCGGATGCCTTGGCCACGGCCTCGGCCAGCGTGACGCGCCAGGCATCGAAGTTGAACTGGCCCTGGCGGCCCGAGGCGCCGAAAGCCAGGAAGGTTTCGGGCTGCCGGAACAGATAGATGATGTCGCGGTCCCGGACGAAGATGTTGTTGGCGGGCTCGTCCACGAGGGCGCCAAACGGCGCCGCGGCGCGGCGGCCGTCGCGCTCCAGGACCACCCATGTTTCGAAGCCGGCGCCGGAGGGGCCGCCGGCGCGGGCGATCGATTCAAGCAGGCGCTCGCCGTTTGGAATGACGGCGAACCGCCCGGCGTTACGGACATCGCCGAGAACGGAGATCGAGGTGGCGCGCTGGTCGACCAAGGTCACGATGGCCTGTGGCTCGAGCGCGCGCTGGCGCAACGCCTCGACGATGGATTTCTGGACGTCGGTCGGGGTGCGGCCGGCAGCCGCGATGGTGCCGGCATACGGGATCGAGATATTGCCGCGGCTGTCGACGGGCTGGTTGGGCAGCGTGACGTAATTGCCATTGCGAATGGTGCCGGGGTCGTTCGGGAAAAACAGACCCCCGGCGCCCGCCTCGAACAGGGTCACTCCGACGACGTCGCCAATCCCGAAACGAACGCCGTCCGGCCGTCGGCTGTCTGGAAAATAGCCGGCAAGCCGCGGCGCACTGGCCTTGAGTGTCTTCACCGCAGAGGAGGTGAGCTTGACCAGTCCGTAGGGCGCGATGTCGCCGTCATGCGACACCGCGGTGATGTCCCAGCTCTGCGGTCCCGATACGGGCATGTTCGTGCAACCGACCAGACCGAGCACCGCGAGCGCGACAGCGCCCCCTCGCAGATGTCGCCAAAGGCCCACAGATGCGCGCCTGAGCGACGGTCGGCCGGAATGTGCGGATGGGGACGACATGCATGTACTCGTTACAGGTTGCGTCACTGGTGCGGCCGACGCGGGGCTTTAGCCTGGACGTTGGGTTCAGCTACAGGTCACGCCGCATGTCGCTTCATGGGCTTGCTCGCCAGGACACTGCCAGCCACTGACCTTCTTCGATGCTCGCTCGTGACATCTTGGAGGCGACGGCGTTGCGGATGCGCAGGTAGTTCGCGCGATCGCGCTGCGACGCGCCGGCCGCAGCAAGCGAGAGCCATTTGTAGGCGAGGATCTCGCTGCGCCCGGTGCCGAAGCCCTTGTCGTAGAGCAGGCCGAGCAGGTACTGGGCCTGCGGATCGCCACGTTCAGCCGCTGGAACATAGAACTCGAAGGCGACATCGTAGCTTTGCGGAACACCGAGGCCGTTTTCGTAGAGGAAACCGAGCATGGCCTGGGCGCGCGGGATGCCGCGATTGGCGGGAGGAATGAGCAGCTGCGCGGCCAGTTGGTAATTGCCGCGGGCCAGCGCGGCCTGACCGCGTTGGACGGTATTGGCGGCAACGGGGTTGATGCCTGCCAGCAGAAGCAGCAGCGCTATCGCGGGCCCGGCGATCCGTAAAGCTCGCGGGCAACCCGATCGATGGGGCCGGGGACGATCAGCGGACACGTTGTCCTCGCGGATCGGTTTCTGCAGTCGTTCGCACCGATCCACGGATCTTGGAGCGGATTTCCTCGGCGACGAATTGCGCATCAGACCCATCGCGGATGATCTGTGGCCGAATGAAGATGATCAGTTCGGTGCGCACACCCTTGTTGCTGGTGTGCCCGAACGCATCGCCCAGTTTCGGGATCTCATCGAGCAGCGGAATGCCGCTGCGGTCGCGCTGCTGGTTTTCGCTGATCAGGCCCGCGAGCAGGACGGTCTGTCCGCTCGCCACCGAGATCGAGCTCTTCACCTTGCGCTGCGAGACCGTCGGTGTCGCGCTCTTGGCCGTCGCGTCCGTGACGCTGCTGATCTCCTGCTCGATATCGAGCCGGACATTGCCGTTGACATTGACCCGCGGCGAGACCCTGAGAATGATGCCGGTGTCACGATAATCGAACGTATTCACGATAGCATTCGAATTGGTCAACGTGGCATTGCCGGTCGAGATCGGAACCTGGTCGCCGACCTGCAGGCTTGCCACCTGGTTGTCGATGACGACAAGCGACGGGTTCGACAGGATCTTGACCTGGGTCAGATTGTGCAGCGCGTCCAGAATGAGGCTGGGGCTGTTTTCGCTGCCGACGAGAAAATTGAAGCCGGGAAGGGCGCGGTTGATGAGGGCGTTCGCAGCCGACGTGGCCGTCGTGTTGAGGATCGAACCCTTTCCTTCGCCGAGACCGAGATTCTTGCTCGTGAGATAGGTCTGGACACCGTAGGACAGGGTGTCGTTGAGGGTGACCTCGGCAACGGTCGCGTCGATCGCGACCTGGAGCTGCTGGCGATCGATCTGGCGCAAGGTGCTTTCGATGATCCGGAAGCTCTCCTGATCGGCATAGATCAACAGGGTGTTGTTGACCACATCGGGTGTAATGCGCACGCCTTCCAGCAGCGGCTTGTTGCCCTGCTGCGAGCCGCCGGCGCCACCGACACCGCCCAGATTGGCGGCCGTGGCAGCCGCGGCGGCGCCGCCGAGACTGGGCGTCGTCGGACCGCTCGACAGGGCGCTCGGTGTGGTCCTGCTGCCGCTGCTGCCCGTCGAGGTCGCGCTCGCCCCGGTGCTGGAGAAATTGCCGACCGAAAGCCGGTCGCTGCCGCTGGAGGAGCTCGTGGCGCCGGAACCGGGGGCGAGCTGGCTGCTCTGGGAATCCAGCGATGATGCGGTCGATCCGCCATTGAACATGTCGTTTAGTACGCGCGCAAGCTGACGGGCTTCACCGAATTTGACGTGATAGACATGCACTGCGTTTTTTGCGCCATTGGCGGTATCGAGCCGGCGGATCCAGGTCTCGGCAGTCTTCAGCATGTTGGCCTTCGACGCGACGACGAGGATCGCGTTCATCCGGCTGATGCTCTGGAACTTCACCATGTCCCGGCCGAGACCATTCTCGCCGCTGTCCATGATCTTCTCGAGCTCGGCGACGATCGGCTCCGGCGCGCCATTTGTCAGCGGGAAGACCCCGACCGACTGCCCGCGCATCCAGTCCGCATCGAAGCTGACCGCAGCCTCGACTGCGGCCCGTCGTTCAGTGCCGCTGCCCTGGACCAGCAACATGTTTCGCCGCGGGTCGGCCCGAACCGTGCCGGGCTTGAGAGCGAAGCTCTCGAGCAGCTTCATCAAGGTCTGCGCGGAGACGTATTGCAGCGGGATGACGGAGATTCCGTAGCCTGCTTCGGTGTTCCCGGCGCTCTCGATGCTGCCCGAACCCGGGGCGTCGCTCAGCGGGATCAGACGGTAACCGGCCGGGTCGCGAACCATGACAACGCCGGCGAGGCGCAGCGCGCCTTCGAGCACGAACAGGATGTCGGACTTCGCCACCGGGCGAACCGAGGACAGATTGATCGCGCCCTGGACGCGCGGATCGATCGTGTAGCCGCTGCCCAGAATGTCGCCGAATACGACCTTGGCGACGGTGCTGATCGGGGTGTTCTCGAAATTCAGCTCGTACCCGTCGCCGGAGTTCTGGGCGCGGGCATTTGCAGATGAGGTCCCCGTCTCATTCAGTGCCGCATCGTCGTTGCCCGTATAGACAGCCGCACGGGCCTTCCTGCCAGTCGGCTGAACCTCTGTGCCGACCTGTTTGGGATAGCGCGGAAGCAGGTCGATGGATCGCACCTTGTCGACGATGTCGATCTGTCCGCTCTCCTCGGTCGAAGTGGTCACGACATTGCAGGCGGCAAGCATCATCGTGACGCCGACCAGAACGACCGCACAAACGCCGGGAGTCTGACCGGAGAAACCAGGTTTCATCGACACTTGCACTCAACTGTTGACCGTACTTCTGGCCATCTGCCGGCGCCGGAGCGGCCCGCGCGGCAGAGGCACATCGCCAAGTTCTTAGCTTTCAAGTGTGACAGTAATAATCGGCGCAGTGTCTGCGGAAAGTTCTGCGGGAATTAATGTGTAGCGCGTCGCAGATCGGCGAGTTGCACGCGCCGTTTCGTACAGGCGTCATACTACGGTCCGATAACTCCCCGGCGGCGGGGAGGCCATCGTGATTGTCGGATGCGCAAATGATCGATCATCGGGCTGATCGTTTCACCGAATACCTGCAGCGCGCCCAGTATCTTCGTCAGGTCTCGCCACTCCCGGCCTCTGACGGGTCTGCGGCGCCGGACGGTAGCGCTCGCCTGTGGGAGACCACCAGCCTTACACCCGCGGAATTCGCCGACGAGGCGGCCCGGTTCTACAGGCTGCGGCGGGTCGGCCTGCCTGACCTGCTGTCGGCAACCTCGCTGGCGGAGTCCTTCTCCCAGCGTTTCCTGCGTGAGATGCTGGTCTATCCGTGCCGCGGCGCCGATGGTGCGCGGATGCTCGCCCTGGTCGACCCCGGCGAGACCGCCGCCGCCCAGGCGGCCGCCCTGGTTCTGGGACCGGACATCGAACTGGTCGTCGCGACCTCGGAGGACATCAGCACGGTCCTCGACCAGCGTATCGCATCGGAAGAGCAGGCCGCGCCCGATGACGCGGACGCTGGTGCGTTTGCCGAGGACGACATCGAGAGCCTGCGCGATCTCGCCAGCGGAGCCCCGGTGGTCCGCGCCGTCAACGACATCATGGAAAAAGCCGTCGAGATGCGGGCGAGCGACATCCATTTCGAGCCGGCCCGGAGCGGTCTGGCCATCCGTTACCGCATCGACGGATTGTTGCGCGTGATGCCGGCGCCGGTCGGCGTCGTGCCACAGGCCTTGATCTCGCGCATCAAGATCGTTGCAGGGCTGAACATTGCGGAACGGCGTTTGCCGCAGGATGGTGCCGCGCGGCTGCGGCTGGGCCGCAACGACATCGATATCCGCGTGGCGATCATGCCGACGCAGTACGGTGAATCCGCCGTCATTCGTCTGCTGCCCAAGGACCGTGGGCTGCTCGCGGTCGACAAGCTTGGATTTCTGCCCAAGGACGAAGCCATCCTGCGGCGCATGCTGGCCCTGCCGCACGGCATGATCATCATCTGCGGCCCGACCGGCAGCGGCAAGACAACCACGCTGGCAACGGTTCTCTCGATCCTCAACGAGCCCACCCGCAAGATCCTGACCATCGAGGACCCGGTCGAGTATGAGATACCCGGCATCAATCAGTCGCAGGTCAAGGCCGGGATCGGCCTGACCTTCGCGGCGGCGTTGCGCTCGTTCGTCCGCCAGGATCCCGACGTGATCATGCTGGGCGAAGTCCGCGATGCCGAGACGGCGCATACCGCCGTGCACGCGGCGCTGACGGGCCATCTGGTGCTGACGACCCTGCATACGGAGAATGCAGCCGCCACGGTGCCGAGGCTGATCGACATGGGGGTCGAGGCCTTTCTGCTGCGCTCGACCTTGCGTGCGGTCATCGCCCAGCGGCTGGTCCGCAAGCTGTGCGATCGATGCAAGCGGAGCAGGATATTGACGGCCGATGATCTCGAGCGAGATCCCCGCATCGCGGAACTGGGCCTCGCCCCCGGCGATACGCTGTGCGAGCCGGTCGGCTGCGAGCGCTGTGGCGGCACCGGCTATCGGGGCCGCATCGGTGTCTTCGAGATTCTGGAGATGACGTCCGACCTGCGGCCGCTCGTCCACGACCAGGTCGATTCCTCGACGATCGATGAAGCGGCCATTCGGGCCGGGATGACGACGATGCTCGATGACGGCGCTGCCAAGTGCCGCGCCGGAGCCACGTCGATCAGCGAAATCTTCCGCGTCACCACGCTCAGGTGAGCCCGTGCCCAACTTCCGATATCGCGCGTTGAGCCAGAGCGGCGAGATGGTTCATGGGACCATCGCGGCGGCGACAGCCAAGGACGTCATTCGACGCATCGAATATCTCAAGCTGCTGCCGATCGAGGCGATCGAGGACAAGGCGAAGCGGGCATCCGGCTTCGGGCTCAGTTTCGGTCGACCGGCCGCCTCCGAGGTCACGACATTCACCCGTGACCTCTCCCTGCTGCTCAAGGCGGGCGCCCGGTTGGAGGACGCCCTGGAACTGCTCGGTGACGATGCCGACATCGGACGGCTGCGTCCCGTCGTCGCCAAGATCCGGGCGGCCATCCTGTCCGGCGACAGTTTCTCCGACGCCATCGAGCGTCATCCGACACTGTTTCCCGCAATGTATGTGGCGCTGGCCCGGGTCGGCGAAGTCTCGGGTACGCTCGATCACGTCCTCGAACTGCTGGGGGCCGAGCGCGTCAGGTCGGAGGCGATGCGCCGCAAGCTCGTCGATGCGATGCAGTATCCGGCATTCGTGCTCGTCGCGTCGGTCGCTGTGATGATATTTTTCTTCATGTTCGTCCTGCCGCAATTCGGCTCGGTGCTGCGCGACTTCGGCGGCAAGACCGATACCGCAATGGGCACCTTTCTCGACATCTCGGACTTCATGCGCGGCAATGCCACCGAACTCGTGCTGGTGACGTCGGCGGCGATTGTCGGCGTCTGGCTGCTGCTGCGGCAGCCCGCATTGCGTGCGTCGATGCTCTCGACCGTCTCGGCCTGGCCGGGCCTTTCCGGCATCTTCCGCTCGTATCGCACGAGCTTGTTCTGCCGCAATCTCGGCATCCTGCTGGGAAGCGGGGTCGGGCTGACCGGGACGTTGCGGATACTCGTCAATATCATGGCGGTCACCGGCAGCGCGGCGGCCTGGAGCGATGCCGCCGACCGCGTCAGGCATGGCGGCAAGCTGTCGGAAGCCCTCGCTGCCGCAGGCATGTTGCCGCCGATGGCCATCAGGATGCTGCGTCTTGGCGAGGAGACCGGGCAACTGGCGCAGCTGTCGGGGCGGATCGCCGAATTCTACGAGGCGAAACTGCAGCGGAGCCTTGACCGTGTGGTCGGCGTGGTCGGGCCGGCGGCAATCATCTTCATCAGCACCGTCGTCGGCGGATTGATCGTTTCGGTCATGACGGCACTGCTATCAGTCACGCAATTGGTTCAATAGGCAGGCACGCGACATGAGCAATCCTCGGCAGCCCTTCATCCGTTACCGCAACCGCCGGGCCCGGATCGGCGAGAGCGGTTTCACCCTCGTGGAAATGCTGGTGGTCATCACCATCATCGGCATGATCATGGGGCTGATCGGACCGCGCGTGCTCAATTACATGAGCGAGTCGAAGGTCAAGACCGCACGAATTCAGCTGCAGAGCTTCGGCAACGCGCTCGATCTGTTCTATCTGGATGTCGGGCGCTTCCCGACCTCGTCGGAAGGCCTGGCTGCGCTGGTGCAGCCGTCCGGTTCGATTGCAGGCTGGTCCGGCCCCTATCTCAAGGGCGGGGTCGTGCCGAACGATCCCTGGAACAACGGCTATGTCTACCGCTCGCCGGGACAGCATGGACCGTACGACATCGTCTCCCTCGGCGCCGATGGACAGGAGGGGGGGACGGGGCTCGCTGCGGATATCAGCGGGGCCGCCACCACGAGCGCGAAGAATGAACGATAGCCATCGGAGCCAGCGCGGGTTCACCCTGATCGAGATGGTCGCCGTGATGGCGATCGTCGCGGCGCTGGCTGCGGTGCTACTGCCGAACATTCCGCATCGGACGTCGAAGTCCCGGCTGCAGTCCTATGCGATCCGTGCTGCGGCGATGCTGAGGTCGGACCGGACGGCAGCCTTGACGCTGCGGCAGACGGTCGCGACCCGTGTCGACGCGCCAGGCCGGCTGATCCGATCAGGGACGAACGGCGAGGAACTGCGGATTCCGGAAGACGTGCGGTTCGACGCGTTGTTGCCGGACAGCTGCAATAGCCGCCCGGTTCACGCCACCATTGTCTTTCTCGGCTCGGGAATGTCCTGCGGCGGCGTCATCACGCTGTCACGGCCCGGCACCGAGGTCGTCATTCGTACCAACTGGCTCACTGGAAGGACCGACCTTGTCGCCACTGATGCACCCTAGCGCTGACCGGAGCGATGCGGGCTTCACCCTGATCGAGTCGCTGGTGGCTGTCGCGGTGATCGCGGTCACCCTGGCATCGATCGGCGCGCTCGTCGGCGGGATGACGCGCGGCACCCGCCAGGTCGAGCAGCGAGTCGCGCTGGTGCAGGCCGCCAACAGTCTGCTGTGGGACGCGATGCCCGCGCGCACCGGCCCGGTGGTCCCGGTCCTGGACGGCGAGGCGCTGGGCCATCGATGGCGCGAGAAGGTATTGCCAGCCGCGGTCGGTTTCGGACCGGGCGCCTCTGACACCATCTGGATCCCGCTCAGTGTCGAGCTCTCGGTTGAAGCACCCGGCGGCGAACTGCTCCGGGTGCAGACGGTCCGGCTGCTCAGAAAGCCGCCCCGATGATCGCGCGCAGGGATGATCTATGGCGCGCAGAGGCGGGCTTCACGCTGATCGAGGCCCTGGCGTCTCTGGCCTTGATGGGCGTGATCTTGTCGTTTCTTTCGCTGATTACGGCGCAATGGCTGCCGGCCTGGAGCCGGACCTTCGATCGGGTCCAGCGCAGCGAGGCGCTCATGACGGCCATGGACCGCATGGCGGCGGACATCACGGCGGCGGAGATCGTGCGGATCGAGCGACGCTCGAAGGCGGTGCTCTTCGATGGTGGTGACCGCACGTTGACGCTCGTGCGAAATGCGATCGGTCCGAATGCCGTACCGGGACTGGAGATCGTGAGGATTGGCGAGACCACGGACCGGCAAGGCCCGGCCGTGGTGCGCTCGCGCGCCGCCTTCAGTCCGGGGACCAGGGGCGTCGATCCGGCGGCGGGCGCGGTGGTGATGCTGCGCGCGCCGTACCGCGTCACCTTCGCATACGCGGCGCCAGACAAGATCTGGAAGCAGGCTTGGCGCGGATCCGACAAGATGCCGGCCGCGGTGCTGCTGACCATCGAGGATGCCGGGCGCCGGATGCCACCGATCTCGCGTATCGTGCCGGTGCGGGCCGAAATATCCGCCGAGGCGCTGTGCAGCCAGCAGAGTGGTTGCAGTGGCGAGGACGGCAAGTCGCCGGAAACACAGTCGGTCGATCCCGCCCACCCGGACGGCAAGCCGCCGAGCCTGGAAGACGTGTCGAAGGGCTTGCGATGACGAGGCAGCGTTCACATCGCCGCGCTGCGGCCGCGGGAGAGGCGGGGTTCATCATCGTCCCCGTGTTGCTGCTGTTGCTCCTGCTGGCGTCGCTGGCGGGATCGCTGTCCGTATATCTGTCGAGTTCAGCCAGGGCGCTGGCGCTGTATGACGACCGTCTGCGTGCGGCGGGGCTCTTTGTGGCCAGCATGGAACTGGTTGCCTATGACCAGTCGTCGGTTTCGCGGCCGCAAAGAAAGCCGCGCGGCGCGTTCAGCTTCAGGCTCGGCAATGCAAGCGTGCAGGTCGCGTACGAGACCGAGGCGGCCCGGATCGATCTCAATCTGGCGCCGAAGGACCTGATCGCCAATCTGTTCCAGGTGCTCGGTGCGCAGCCGAGGGATGCGCCCGGCTATGCGGATCGGATCATCGGCTGGCGCACCGCACCGAAGGAGGAGTCCCTCGATGGAGAGGCGTCGCTCTACCAGGCAGCCGGCCTGACATATTCTCCGAAAGGACGTGCGTTCAGCAGCATCGACGAACTCTGGCGCGTACTGGGACTGCCGCCGGCGATGGTCGAACGCGCGCTTCGCTTCGTGACCGTCTACAGCGGACGCCCGGACGTCAACGTGTTCGCTGCACCGCCCGAAGTGATTGCGTCGCTGCCGGGCATGACTCCGGCAAGGATGCAGCAATTCTTGAGCCAGCGTGATGCCCTGTCGCGCGACAATGCCTCCGTCGTCGATCAGCTCGGCACCGCCGACGGTCTTGCCTCGACCCAGGCGGGCGATGTGATGCGGTTGCGATCGACGATCACCTTCGACAATGGTCGCACCGCGGCCGCGGAGATCGTGATCCAACTCGCCGGCAGCGAGGAGCCCTACAAGGTCGTCAACTGGCGCGATCTCGACGAGACCGCGCGGAATGGAGCTATCCGGTGAGCACGACCGAACGTTTGCGCGACGAATTTCTGGACTGGATGGCGCAGGCCGCCCAGGGCGTCGCCGCCGGTCTCGACCGTGTGCGGGTCCGCCGGGACGTCACCATCGTCGAGGATGCCCGCGACCATTTCGTCATGTCCGCCGTCGTGCGGAAAGGCCAGGCGCCGCTCGCCGATCATGCTTTCGTGCTGATGAATGACGAGCCGGTGCCGGCCCTGCCGCAGGAATGGCGCGACGTGCTCGCCGGATGCCGCATGGAGTGGCGACTGTTGTCTTGGCGCTGCCTGCTTCGGCCTCTTGATCTGCCCCGCCAGGCGACGGACTTTCTAGATGGTATGGTGCGGGCACAGATCGATCGGCTGACACCCTGGTCGCCCGCCGATGCCGTGTTCGGCTGGAGCGCCGCGGAGGAGATTTCGGGCGGGCGCATCCGCCTGATGATTGCGGCAGCCTCGCGCAGTTCGGTGCTGCCGCTGCTCAGGTTCGCCGAGGACTGCGGAGTAGGGGCTTTGACGCTCTCGGTCGAAAGCGCTCCGTCGACGAACGCGTCTGTCGACGTGATCAGGTTGCTGCAGCGCCGCTTCTCCGGCGCGCTCGATATCGACCGGCTGCGCGGCGTGCTGGCAGCGGCGCTGATCGCGCTGACGGTCGGGGCAGCGGGAGCCTACGTTTCGGGCATCTTCATTGGTGGCCGCCTCGCGACGGAAGAAGCGCTGTTGACGCGACAGATCGCCGAGCGCCGGGCCGCGATGCGCCTCAGTGCGGTATCGGCGGATGGAGCCGCCCAGAATGTGCTGGTGCGGCGCAAGCAATCGACGCCATCGAGCGCATTGGTGATCGAGGCGCTGTCCGAGGTTTTGCCGGATGACACCTTCGTCACGGAACTGCGCATCGAAAAGGACCGGATGCAGATCGTCGGGATGACGCAGGATGCACCGTCCCTGGTCAAGCTGCTCGAACAATCTCCGCATTTCACCCGGGCGATCTTCTTCGCGCCCACGACGCGCGGGCCGACCGACAACGGCGAGCGCTTCCATGTCGAGGCGCGGATCAAACCGTATTTTGGAGGACGTTCGTGAAACTCGCGGGACTTTTGACGCGTGGATCAGTGCTGTCGCCGCCGGTGGCGGCGCTGGCCTATGCATGCATCACCGTGCTGCTGGCCGTGTCCATCATCCTGTCGGGAAAGAGCCTCATCGATCAGCAGGCCTCGGTCAATAACCTCACCGAATTGCTGTCGCGGCTGCAGGGGCGTGGACCGGCCGCATCGAGGGAAGGGGCGGTCGATACCGGTTCGTTCTTTCTCGAGGGCGGATCCGTCACCATCGCCGGAGCCGCGCTGCTTCAAAGGGTCGTCGGGACGGTGACGCGGCATGGCGGAAATGTCTTGTCTTCGCAACTCGATATGCAGGGAGCAGCCGCCAGGGACGGGCTGCTCACGGTCGTTCTGAGCTGCGAGCTGGACCAGCCCGGCCTGCAGAAGGTCGTCTACGACATCGAGGCGGGGACGCCGTTTCTGTTCATCGAACAGCTCGATGTCCAGGCGGGGTCGCTCTCGGGAGAAGCGCCCGATCGTCGCTTGCGCGTCCTTCTCTCGGTCTCCGGCCAGTGGCGGTCCGACAAATGAAGACGTCCTTCCTCATCATTCTGTTCTGTCTCGCGGCAGTCCCGGCAGTTGCCGCGGCGACGTCGACTGGCGTCGATGACCTCAATGTTTCCGCTCCGGCGCCCCCCGTCGATCTTCGGCCGACGGCTCCCGTTCTTGTGACTGCGCCGCCGCCAATCAAAGCGCCGCCGCCGGCCGCGCCGAGCGCCAATCCGCTCTGGGCGATCCCGTTGAAGCTTTTGGTGAATACTCGGGAGCGACCGATCTTCTCGCAATCGCGACGTCCGCCGCCCGCGGTCGTGGTTGCTGCGCCCGTCGAGGTGCCGCCGCCGCCACCACCGCCTCGCGTGATCGAGAAGCCGCGGTTGTCATTGATGGGCACGATCGTCAACGGCAGCGACGGCTACGCCATTTTCATGGATCAGGGCACTAAGACTGCGGTCCGAGTGCGCCTGGGGTCGTTATATCAAGGCTGGGCGCTCAAGGTGTTGCGGCCTGGTGCGGCCAGTCTGGAGCGGGAAGGGGAAAACGTCGAGATTACCTTCCCGAAGCCGGCCAATGATCCGGGCAGTGTCTCTGCGCGCATCATGTCGGCGTCCAATGCGCGCGTGCTGTCGACTCCACCGCGCCTCGGCCTGACAGGACAGATGCCGACGCTGAACCCGCCGCCTCCGCCGCCCCCGCTCGGCATCTCCGGCTCACCCTTCGCGCCGCGACAGCCGTAAGGTTGTGGGGCGACAAAAGGCCGTCTCGGTCAGATGGATTGTCATTCGACCTCCTGACGGAGGTTGGAGGGACATCATCCGAGCGAGCACGGGTCTGATCATCCTGCTGGCCGTTCGCGCGTCTCTGAGTTGGATTCACCAATCAGGGGAACGGCGCCAGTCACGATCCCCGCTGCGGGTCATCAATCCATCGTGTTCGAGCGCTATGGGATCGCGCGTCGAATGTGGAGAAGACAATGTCGAAATGGTATGCCCGTTTGGCGCTGTTGGCCGTTATTGCTGGTCTTGATCTGGCGTCAATCCGTGTCGTCGCCGCTGCCGAGGCTGAAGCACCGCCACGTCCGGTCTACCTGGTCGTGGAGTCCGAGGGGCTGACACGTGAGACCAACGCCCGCTATGCCGAGATGCTGACCGCGACGCTGATGCCCTTCAAGGGGCGCATGCTGGTTCAGGACGCGGCGCCGGTCAGCACGGGTCCCGCGGCGGAGCCGAACAGCATCATCTCGATCATGTCCTTCGAGACCTCGAATGATCTGCAATCCTGGATGAAATCCACCTTCACGCAAGCCCTGCTCCAGCAACGCGAAAAGAAGTTCAAGACCCGCATGTTCACGCTGGAGGGACGCCCCGTCACCGAGCCCCTGGTGTCGGCGGCAAAACCGGATGGTCAGATCCGGAGTGAGTTGCCAAAATAATCTCTGAGCTCATCAATCGTCATCAAACGGACGGCAATGTCTGTTTTGCTGGATGTGTCTCGTCCATCGGCCCGCGTTTGTTCGAACCGGCCGTCGTTGCATCCCATGTGACGAGCAGCTTGTGTTGCGATCATTTTGGGGCTTCCCATGACGCATGCCGAAATTGCTGTCAAACGTCGATCGATGGTCCGGATCGTGCGTGAGAGTTTGTCGCTGGCTGCCCTTCTGGCGGGTGGCGTGGCGTGCACCATTCAAATTGGCTTGCTCGCCTGGATCGTCATAGATGCCCTCTATCAAATCATCGCCGATGGTTTCTGAGCGTTCGTGCTGCGCAAAAGACACAGACGATCACTGCCCGACATCCGGAAACGTGGCGCGGACCAATTGTCGCGACCCTAGCAACGCTTTGTCATAAATAGTTTGATGAACCTGCTTTAAGTGTCCGAGCGATCGGGCTGCCCAGGGATACAAGTGTTACCGGCGTCGGTCGATGTCTTCTCGTAATGCGGGCAGTTGCTGTGCGTTTGCGTCTACCAGTCCGCGCGACCAGAGTTCTGGAGGCGATGACCCGCTTTTGCGGATGTCCTGCTGAGTACGGTCGCTTGAGTTCGCGGTCGTCGATGTTTGGTCGTCTGGCGTCGTGTATTCTGACATTGGCACCGCTGATGACTGCTGCAGACATGGCTGTGGCCAAGGAAGATCCGACCATGGCACCGGCACAGGCCGGCCCGACGGATGGTGACCCGGGGCGGCCCCGAGAGAGCGGCGATGCCGCCAAACGGCGAGGCGGCGACGAGACGAAAGCGTCCGGCCCGCGAGGCGCTGGTGGCTCGCCGCCCGCCGCTGAGGGCAAGCCGGACGAAAAAACGGCGGGCCGTAAGCCGGCCGAGAAGCCGCAGCGCTTCGACATCTCCGAGTACCGCATCGAGGGTGCCGATCTGCTGCCGCAGATCGAGGTCGAGGAAGCGGTCTATCCGTTTCTCGGCCCGTCGCGGACTGCCGAGGATGTCGAGAAGGCACGCGGCGCACTGGAGAAGGCCTATACGGCCAAGGGCTACCAGACCGTGACGGTGTCGGTTCCGCAGCAGAATCCCGACAACGGGTTTGTGGTGCTGAAGGTCACCGAGCACAAGGTCGGCCGCCTGCGTGTCAAGAATTCGCGCTACTTCGACGTCGACAGGATCAAGACGTCGGCGCCGTCGCTGGCCGAGGGCAAGGTGCCGAACTTCAACGCCGTCACCAAGGATATTGTGGCGCTGAACCAGTGGCCGGATCGAAAGGTAACCCCGGCGCTGCGGGCCGGCCTGACGCCGGGCACGGTCGACGTCGATCTCACGGTGGACGACAAGATCCCGTTCCACGCGAGCGTCGAGCTGAACAACCGCCAGGCGCCGAGCACCACGCCGCTCCGCCTCCTCGCCACGACGCATTACGACAATCTCTGGCAGCGCGGCGATACCGCCAATTTCAGCTATCAGGTCGCGCCCCAACGGCGCAGCGACGCCGAGGTGTTTTCCGGATCTTATCTGGCGCGGACCGATCTCGACTGGATGAATCTGCTGGTCTATGGCGTCAGCTCCAAGAGCGATGTGGCGACGGTCGGCGGCCAGAACGTCGTTGGCCCCGGGCAGATCATCGGTGCGCGCGCTGTTCTGACGCTGCCGGGGCGCGATGGCTTCTTCCAGTCGCTCTCGCTGGGGCTCGACTACAAGCATTTCGGCCAGATCGTGTCGCAGGGAAGCGCGCTCGCGTTCTCGACGCCGGTGACCTATGTGCCTGCGGTCGCGAGCTACAACGCCACGTTCCAGCGTGACGGAGGACTGACCCAGTTCAACGCGGCGCTGACCTACGGCCTGCGTGGTATCGGCAGCGATCCGTTCGCGTTCGACGACAAGCGCTTCCGGGCACGACAGAACTTCATGCACCTCAAGGCCGACGTCTCGGACACCATGACGTTCAAGGACGGCAGCCAGCTGTTCCTAAAGGCGCAGGGCCAGATCGCCGACCAGCCGCTGGTATCGAGCGAGCAGTTCAGCCTCGGTGGCATGGAGACCGTGCGCGGTTATCTGGAATCAGAGACGTTGGGCGACTGGGGAACATCGGCCACCGTCGAACTGCGGACGCCCAATCTGCCGGAATGGTTGCTGACCGCGACGTCCGGCGACGGCAAGCCCGACAGGAGCAAGCTGGCCGGCTTCGACGAGTGGCGCTTGTTCGCCTTCGGCGACGTCGGCCAGGTGCGGACGCTCGAGCCCCTCGCAGGGCAGCAGGCCTTCTTCTTCCTGGCCAGCTATGGCGTCGGCACCAGCTTCAAGCTGTTCAACCATCTCAGTGGCTCGGCGGTGTTCGCCGTGCCGCTCGTGAGCCAGACCTATTCGGCCGCCAACCATCCGCGCGTGCTCTTCCGCATCTCAGGTGAATTCTGACCGGTACCGATCGATGATGTCCTCGACCCTCAACCGCGTGACCGCGTCCGTTCGAACTCTCCGCCGCAATCGGTTCGGGGCGGCCTTGCTGCTCGGCCTGGCCGCCTGGCTGATCTCGGCACCCGCGGCAAACGCTTGGTGGAACGACGACTGGCTGCTGCGCAAGAAGATCACCATCGACCTGACGTCTGCCGGCTTGCCGAACGGGGAGGCGCTGGGGAACACAGGTCCGGTGTTGATCCGGCTGCATTCCGGAAATTTCCGTTTTGCATCGGCCAAGGAGGACGGCAGCGATCTGCGTTTCGTTGCCGGCGATGACAAGACACCGCTCAAGTTCCAGATCGAGAAGTACAACGCTCTGTTCAACGAGGCCCAGATCTGGGTCAACATTCCGGATCTGAAGAGTGCCGCGAAGACCGAGTTCTTTCTTTACTACGGCAACCGCAAGGCCACCGCGGTCGACGCCAAGGGCGTCTATGATGCGGATACCCTGCTGGTTTATCATTTCGCCGAGAACGGAACGCCGCCGCAGGATTCCTCGATCTGGGCCAACCATGCCCTCGGTCCGTCGCGGATCATCGATGGTGCGCAGATCGGTGCGGGCACCCATTTCGACGGCACGACTGTCATTGCGGTGCCGGATTCGCCGGGCATGGCCTTTCCGGAGGGCAGCGCGCTCACCTGGTCGAGCTGGGTGAGCATGGGAGCCGCGCAGCCCGAGGCGGTTCTGTTCAGTCGCAAGCAGGACGGCAGCGGTCTGACCATCGGGCTCGATTCAGGCGTGCCTTTCGTCCAGATCGACGGCGTTGCGCCGGCACGTACGCCGGCTGGCGCCCCGATCACCGCCGGCAAGTGGCATCACATTGCCGTCGTCGCCGACGCCGGAACCGTGACCATCTATGTCGATGGAGAGCGCAATACGTCGGGCCCGGGTGCCGTGCCCGCGCTGTCCGGCAAGGCGTCGATCGGCGGCGAGGCGGATGCGGCCACGACGCCGGCGCCTGCGGCAACGTCCGATCAGCCCGCGGCCGACGCCGCTGCCACCACGCCGGGTGTCGTCGGCGGGTTCGTCGGCGATCTCGACGAGATGAAGATCATCAAGTCGGCGCGCACCCCCGTCGCTGTGCGTTTCGCCGCGCTCGTCCAAGGCGCCGACTTCGGCAAGATCATCGCCTATTCGGAGGATGAGGAGACGTCGGCCTGGTTCACGGGCTATTTCGCCGTCATCCTGAAATCGGTGACGGTCGACGGCTGGGTGGTGATAGCGCTGCTCGGCGTGATGGCCGTGCTGAGCTGGATCGTCATCGTCGACAAGGTCGGCTATTGCGGCCGCCAGGCCAAGGGCAATGCGTTGTTCCTCGAGCAGTTCAATGCCGACGAGGACGCCTTCCTGCGGCTGGAGGCGGAGCCGGACCAGCCGAAGGGGAAGCCGAAGACCAAGGCGGAGCGGGCCGTCCGAGAATCCTCATTGCGCCGGCTCTATCAGCAGGCCGTGCAGGAAACCATTCGCCGCTTCTCGCGCGGGTCGGGGATGAAGGCGTTGTCGCCGCAGGCGATCACCGCGATCCGCGCGTCGCTCGATTCCATCTACGTGAAGGAAGCGCAGAAGCTCAATCGCATGATGGTGATGCTGACCATCGCGATTTCCGGCGGACCGTTCCTCGGGCTTCTCGGAACCGTGGTCGGCGTCATGATCACCTTCGCGGCGATCGCGGCCTCGGGTGACGTCAACGTCAATGCGATCGCACCGGGCATCGCGGCGGCGCTGGTGGCGACGGTTGCCGGCCTCGGCGTCGCCATCCCGGCGCTGTTTGCCTACAATTATCTCACCATCCGCATCAAGGACCTGAGCAGCGACATGCAGGTGTTCATCGACGACCTGCTCGCGCGCATGGCCGAGGAGTTTCACCCGGGTGCCCAGCCCACCCGGCAGGCTGCGGAGTAGGCGCGATGCAGGTCAACGATTCCAAGCCGTATGACGACATCAACATCACGCCGATGCTCGATCTGTCCTACGTGCTGCTGGTCATCTTCATCATCATGACGACGGCCACCGTGCAGGGAATGAAGGTGAACCTGCCGAAGGCGAGTGCGGCACCGTCGCTGGCGGCTCAGAAGACCAAGGCCATCACCGTGACCAATGAGGGCCGCGTCTTCCTCGACACCATCCCGGTCTCGATGCAGGAACTCGAACAGCGCCTGGTGCAGCAGAAGGCGCTGACGCCGGACTTTCCCGTCGTGCTGCGCGGGGATGGCCAGGCGCAATACCAGTATGTCGTCGAGGTCCTCGACATGCTTGGCCGGCTCGGCATCACCCAGGTGGGCCTCGCCACCAAGGCGATCGTGAAATAGGGCTCCCGATGACCGATCGGGAGAGCATGGCCGAAGAGAGGGCGGAGCAACAGAGCTCCGACCGTCGACGAGTCATCATCGCGGGCGGCATCGGTGCAACCCTGATCGTGCTGATCGGCGTGGGGATCATCTTGATGACGGGCGGCGAGCAGGCAGCGCCCAGGAAGCTGCCGCCGGAGATCCAGGTGGTCAAGATCACGCCGCCACCGCCTCCGCCTCCGCCACCACCCCCGCAGCGGCAGATGCCCGAGCCGAAAATGATGGAGCAAACGCCGGTCAAGCAGGACATGCCGGAGGAGAAGCCCGCCGCCGAGCCGCTGAAGGAGGCCAAGGCGGACGAGCCTCCGCCAGGACCGCTCGGGCTCGATCAGAAGGGTGAAGGCCCCGGCGATGGCTTCGGACTGAGCGGCCGTCCCGGCGGACGGGGCATCGGTTCGGGAAATGGCAGCGGCGGCGGAAGTCGCTTCGGCTGGTACGCGAGCATGGTGCAGACCACGATCGCCGAGGCGATCAAGTCGAACCCGAAGACGCGCTACGCAGTGTTGCAGACCACGGCACGCATCTGGGCGGATGGGAGCGGCAATGTCGTCCGTGTCCAGATCGTCAGTTCGTCCGGTGATCCGAGCCTCGATCAGGTGCTGCAGGGCGAAGTCCTCACCGGCCTGAAATTGCGCGAACCGCCGCCGAGAGACATGCCGATGCCGATCGTGATGCGCATCGTCGGCAAGCGAGCAGGCTAGGTGACAAATCGTCCGGGACGAACCCGGTAATATCGTCACAAAACCGAAGTAGACCGACCACATCGTGAGTGGAGTTGCGTAATGTTGCGATCAATCGGGACCAGAACCGGATTACTGCGTCTTGCGGCGGGCGTGGCGTGCATGCCTTGCCTGAGTCTTCCGGCTGCTGCTCAAGACGGCGAGGCATCGCGCCCCACGCTCAACAGCGCTGCGCCGGCTTCGCCGAACGCGACGGTCAATCTCGTTAATCTGCTCGTGAAGCAGGGCGTCCTCGCGGAGGACCAGGCTGCCGCCTTGATCAAACAGGCTGAGCAGGAGGCCTATGTGGCCCGCGAGGCAACCAAGACTGCGGCTGCGAAGGCCCAGGCGGCAGAGCGTTCGGCGGAGACCGCCGCGGCGGCGGCAATGCCCGCAGGTACCAAGCGCGTTACTTATGTGCCTGAAGTGGTCAAGCGGGATCTGCGCAACGAGATCCGCAAGGAAGTTCTGGCGCAGGCCAAGGCCGAGAACTGGGCTTCGCCCAATTCCTTCCCGGAGTGGGCGTCGCGGATCCGCTTCTATGGCGATGTGCGCACGCGTTATGAGGGGCAGTTCTTTCCCCAAGGCAACGACAATTCGGGTAACCTGATCAACTACAACGCCATCAACACCGGCAACCCATTTGCGATCGGCGCTGCCCTGCCGCCGGTTCGCAACGTCGATACCGACCGAAATCGCTTCCGCCTGCGCGCGCGGCTCGGGATGGAGGCGGATCTGTTCGACGGCTTCAGTGCCGGCATGCGCATCGCGACGGGCGACAGTTCGAGTCCGGTCTCGACCAACGCCACCCTGGGCGGCGGTGGCGGCAATTTCAGCAAGTACCCGATCTGGCTGGATCGCGGATGGCTGCGCTATCAACTGTACGATCAGGTCGCCGTGTCGCTTGGCCGATTCGACAATCCGTTTTTCTCGCCGACCGATCTGACTTGGTACGACGAACTCGGCTTCGATGGCGTCGCGGTGCAGGCCAAGCACGAATTCATGCCGGGATTCACGCCCTTCGCGGTGGCAGGTGCATTTCCGCTGTACAATACCGCGCTGAACTATCCGAACACCGGGACGGTCAACGGCAGCGTCGCCGGGGCGAACCTGTCCTCGACCGACAAATATCTCTTTGGCGGTCAAATGGGTTTGGCCTGGCAGGCGACGCCAGAGGTCGGGTTCAAATTCGGTGCGGGCTATTACGACTTTTCCAACGTCAAGGGCCGGCTGTCGACACCGTGTGTCATCGCCGACGGCGTGACCTGCAGCACCGACGCGCTGCGGCCGTCCTTCGCCCAATACGGCAACACCTACATGAAGTTGCGGCAGCCGGCGACCGGCAGTGCCGACATCCAGTATTTCGGCCTCGCGTCGGCGTTCCGCGTGCTCGAACTGACCGGGCGCACCGATCTGTCCTTCTTCGCGCCCGTCCACATCCTGCTGGACGGAACCTATGTCAACAATCTCGCCTTCAATCACAGCGAACTCGACACCATCGCCTTCAACAACCTGGACTCCAACGGACGCTATGTCGGCGGACGCCAGGGCGGAATGGGCAGGCTGACCGTCGGCTACCCCAAGGTGGCGGCTCTGTGGGACTGGAACGTCTATGTCGCTTACAAGTATCTCGAGTCCGATGCGGTGATGGACGCCTTTACCGATCCCGATTTCGGTCTCGGTGGCACCAACCTCAAGGGCTACATCGTCGGCGGGCGGCTCGGTCTCGGCAGCAATGTCTGGGCGTCGCTCAAATACATGAGCGCCAATTCTATCGCGGGTTCGCCCTTCTCCGTGGACGTGCTGCAGCTCGACCTGACCGGGAAGTTCTGACCATGCGGCGCACGATACTGGCTGCTGTCCTGATCGGGTTGGCCGCCACGCCGGCGATGGCGCAGAGCGAGTCCGATCGCCTGCGTGACGCCGTCAGGACCATGACCGGACAGCTCCGGGCTCTGGAAGATCAGCGCGCGCAAACCCAGGCGCGGCTGGCCCAGGTCGAGCGCGAGAAGACACAGGCGCTGCAGGCGGCGGAACGCCTGCGCGGCCAGCTCAAGGACACCCAGAAGGCGCTTCAGGACACGGCCGACGAAGCCAATCGCCGGCTCGCGGCGCGCGACGAGACGCTGGAGAAATGGAAGGCCGCCTACGAGGAGGCGGCCACGGTGGCGCGCGACAAGGACGCGCTGCGCGCCAAATTCGAGCTGGAAGCAACGAATTTCAAGGCACGCACCAAGAGCTGCGAGGCCAAGAACCTCAACCTGCTCAAGGTCAATGCCGACATCCTCGAGGCCTATCGCGAAATGACGCCGCTGGACCAGATGATCATCCGCGAGCCGCTGATCGGAATTGGCCGCGTCCCGCATCAGAACAAGGTGCAGGATCTCAAGGATCGGATTCTCGATCAGGACGCCCGGCTTCCGGCTCCGGCGCCTGCGCCGACACCTTCACCGACACCTGCGCCGGCCGCTGATGCCTCAGCCAAGCCCGGACGGACAGCGACGGCGAGCAAGCCTGCACCGGCCGGCACCGGTACGGCCCCGAACGACAAAAGCGGAAGATAATGATGATGGACCGTTTCTCCCCGCGCGCTTGCGCCGCCGCGCTCGCCGCCTGTGTGCTCGTGGTCGTGCCCGCGACGCACGCGGTAGCCCAGAGCAAGGCCACGAACGCACCGCC
>VYLE01000143.1_pt1 | contig 66278 bp, 60 predicted proteins | sample 5114391 | NCBI WGS metagenome assembly VYLE01 (sample SAMN12291771, study PRJNA351875) | freshwater metagenome | isolation source: freshwater lake | place: USA: Michigan, Kent Lake | collected 2013-08-15 | reverse complement strand
TGACGCGCCCTCAGCGCGGCGATCTGCGCCGGTGAGGCCTGCTGCGGCGCGGCCGGCGTGTCCCAGAAGCCGCGGGCATTGATGATGTCGGCCGGAGTCTCCGGCTTGCCGTCGGCGGATTTGTCGGCGGCCGGCTTGTCAGGCACGGGAGCCGGCTTCGGCTTCGGCGGAGCCACCAGCTGGGCATCGGCCGAAGCCAGCTGGATCGCGGCAGCCATCGACGGCTTGGCGCGCGGGGTCGGCACCGGCTCGGCGGGCTTGACCGCGGCGGCGACCATTGCAGGCTTCGCGGCGGCCGCGGGTGCCCCCTCGTCGTCCTCGTCGCTGCTGGCCGCCGGGGCCGACTTGCCCTTGAAGAGCGCGGCGAAGAAGCCCGGCTTGCTGCCGGAATCATCGCCGGAGCCGCGCCGCTCGATCTCGGCCTTGGCAAGCTCATAGCCCTTCAGCGGCACGCCGTCGGTCGGCAGATGCACCGTCTTTCCGTCAGGGAAGACGCGGGCGAGCTGGTCATGCGTCATGCGCGGCCAGTGCCGGATGCTGCCGGTGTCGAGATGCACGAAGGGCGAGCCCGAGGTCGGGTAGAAGCCGACGCCACCGCGCTGCAGGCGGAGGCCGGCGAAACGGATCTGCTCCAGCGGCACGCCCGGGATGTAGAAATCCATCGCATGCCCCAGCATGTGCTGGCTGGCACGCGCCACGCCGGAGGAGCGTCGGCGCAGCATGGCGTTGGTGGCGGGAGACCGGTACGACGAGATGATCTGGATCGGCTGCTTGCCGTCGACGTCGCGATAGACTTCCCAGAGGATGTCGAACAGGCGGCGGTCCATCACCGTCTCTTCCTGGGTGCGCCAGTCGCGCAGGAAGCGGTTCAGCTGCTTCAGGGCAGCCTCGTCATAGCGGCCATCGCGCTTGAAGGTGACGGTGAGATCTTCGCCGGAATGGGTGTGGTGGAACGAGAGCGTCTTGGTCTCGTTCAGCGCGGCGGCATCGTGAACCGAGCCGGCGGCAGCGAACAGCAACGCGGAGGCAAGGCCGATCCGCGATCCGGCCTTCACTCCCGCATGGGACAACGACAGCACCGCGAAACGGCGTGCGAGACCAGTCAGCACGTTAGAGCCCACCCAGTCGACCAGCGTTCAAAATGGACTCTTCCGCCAACCCCGTCAGCGCGCGAAAGAGGGTGAACGCTTTCTTAAAGCGAGAAGGTAAAGAGCAGCTTAACCGTCTCGCCCCCAAACCAAGTCAGAATACAACCCTAACCCGTTGAGTGTGGCAAAAAAACGCCCACTGCCCGAGACGAGATGGAGGATGGTTAACGTTAAGCGACCCCGTCCATGGGACGGGGTCGCTGATTTCGTTGGAGAATTTTGGAAGGTGGTGCCTTAGCGGGTAAACACCCGCTGCGGCGGCCGGCGGCCGACCGGAGCCGGCGGCGGGGTCGGCGCCCCGAACAGCCGTTCGAAGAAGTTCGGTCCCGACGAGCCGAAGCCGCCGCCATTGTTGGCCACCGCAACGCCGCTCGGCAAGGTCGTCGCCGGCCGCGAATAGCTGGGCTGGGAGTGGGCGACCACGTTCTCGAGATCCTTGCCGCGGCTGTTCTTGAGGATGTTGATCATGGTCGCGTCGCGGCCATAGATGTCCTTGCGGAACTGCAGCTTGCCGGCTTCGTCCACGAAGGCGGTCTGGTAGGTGATGTTGACCGGGATCGGTGTCGGGAATTTCAGGTCGATCTCGCTCTTGCCGTACATGCTGCGCACGCGTTCGGGCGTGTACTTCTCGTTCGGCATCGCGATATTCAGCAGCACCGAGGCGTACTGATCCGGATATTGCACGCGCATGCAGCCATGGCTGAAGGCGCGCTCGTCACGTGCGAACAGATGCTTGTCCGGCGTGTCGTGCTGATAGACCAGGAACTTGTTCGGGAAGTTGAAGCGGATGCGACCGAGCGCGTTGGCTTCACCCGGCGGCTGGGAGATGTGCACCGAGCCGTCGCGGTTCTGCTCGAGCTTGAGGCCCATGCGCTGGAGAACCGTGGGATCCTGTTGCAGCGCCGGCAGATATTCGTTGTAGACGATCGAGGGCGGCACGTTCCAGGTCGGGTTCACTGTGATGTACTTCATCGTCTCGGTGAGCAGCGGCGTGGCGTGCGAGCCCGGCTTGCCGGTCACGACCCGCGTGGTCCAGACCTGCTGGCCGCGCTGCATCACCTTCAGCGTGAAGTCGGGAATGTTGAGGATGACATAGGCGTCCCCGAGTGCGGGCGTGCCGAGGTCGCGCGGCAGCCAGCGCCAGCGCTCCATGTTGACCAGCACCACATCGATCTGCTTGTCGCGCTTGGGTGTGTTCAGCGCCTTGACGGTCCTGTCGTCGAGAATGCCGGTCGCCTTGAGCTCGGCGCTCTCCTGGAACTTGCGGACGGCGTCGGCGACGGCGGCGTCGTAGCGGGTGTCGCTGGCGTTCTCGGTGAGACCGAGCTTGGCGCGAAGCTGCGGCACGCGCGGGTCTTCGACCACGACTTCAGCCTGCTTCTTGCCCTTGGCCGCCGTGTATTTCAATGCGGGACCGTCGGCGATCTCGATCACCGGGCCGTCGCCCTGGCCGCGCAGCTGGGCCAGCTTGGCCTTGAGCTCCTTGTAGAGCTTGTGCGGCGGGTTGTAGCTGTCCAGTGCGGCCGAAGCGTCGGCCGCAGCGGTGACCTTGGCGAGGACCTCGCTCGGATCGACCGGGTGCTCGGGATAAAGGATGTCGGCGCTCACCTGCGACCAGTGCATGCGCCCGCTCTGCGCCTGTCGCGCATAGTCGAACATGCTGGCGGTGAGCTTCAGCTCGGCATCGGCAAGCGCATCCGGCGTCGTGGCCGCTGCGAAATCCGGCACCGGATAATCGGCGGGATTGAGGCCGTCGGAGGCAGCATCCTTCAGCCGGGCGATGACGCCCTTGCCGGCCGCGGTCAGGCTGCCGCCCGCTGTCCAGACCGGCGCGAAATCGCGGGCGCCGTAGAACTTCTCGACAGCGGCGCGCTCGTTCTTGCGATCGAAATGGCGCGAGGTCTTGGCGCCGATGAGGTCCTTGAGCTTGTCGGCGACCGGCTGGTCGGCGGCGGCAACGCTGCTGGCAGGCTTGACCGGCTCGGTGACCGGGGCGGCCGCAGTGGTGGGAGCCGGCGAAGCGGCTGGAGCCGTCGGCGCGTCTGCCTTCGCCGGCTCGGGGGCCGGCGTGGTGGCGACGTCGGAGGGCTTGGTCTCGACCTTGCTGGGGGCTGGCGCCGCTTCGGCCTTCACAGGCTCCTTGGCAGCGTCCTGAACCGTGGCGGTGGTATCCAGCTTGATGTCGGCTGCCGTGGGCGGCGGGACGTTGGCGGGTTCGGGGCGGGGGATCGCGGCTTCGATCGCCAGTTCGGCAGCGTTGCTGCGTGCCTGGTCCTGCGCCAGCGCCGCTCCGGCCGATACCGTGAGGAAGGTTGCCGCAACCGACATCAGGACGCGGTCAAAGCCTCGACGGTGGTTCAAACAGTCACGCATTGTGTCACACCCCTCGGGTGAACTGTCCCTGATGGAACAGATCGTTATCGTCTTTGTCAGCTTCGGCTAAACGGCGCCGGCCTCTCGAAAGTTGCACGCCTGCACGCAACGATTCCTACGCAGACGATATACAGGCCCCGTTTTTGCGGCCAGCGCCACCCGGGACAACTCACGACAAACTGACTTCAAGGCCACCGCTTTGCAACGGATTGTGCGTCCGGGCCAAGCGCTTTTCCCTGTGTCTGTCACTTCCAAGTCACGGTTCAAGACGAGGGGAAATTTCGTCGTCGGAGGAAGGGGTTGCGACCCCGTCGCAGGCGCGCGGCCTCCCTCCGTTCGGATGAGGTTCAGTGCGTCTCCTGACCGCTTTTCCCGCCATGCCCCTGCACGCCGGCCTCTTCGAGTTTGCGATAGAGCGTAGAGCGGCCGATCTTGAGGCGCCGCGCCACCTCTGACATCTGGCCGCGGTAATGCGAGATCGCGAAGCGGATGATCTCGTTCTCCATCTCCTCCAGCGGACGGACATCGCCGGTGGCGGTCAGCATGTTCAGGCCGCCCGTGAGCGGCAGAGGCGCGATGGGTATCTCGCTACCTGACACCATCGAAGGGGCTGCCATCGGCTCAAGCATCAGCGGCGCGGTTGGCATGTCCGTCGCGGATTGCGGCTGCGACGCGAGGAGCGGGAAATCATGAAGACCGAGCTGGTCGCCGTCGCTCATCACCACGGCGCGGTAGACCGCGTTTTCCAGCTGACGGATGTTGCCGGGCCAGTCGAGCTGGGCGAGGTGCGCCATGGCTTCGCCGCTGATGCCGGTGATCTGCCGGTTTTCCTCCGCGGCAAATCGCGCCAGGAAGTGCCGCAGCAAATGCGGGATATCCTCGCGCCGCGCCCGCAGCGACGGGATCGTCAGTGGCAGAACATGAAGGCGATAGAAGAGATCCTCGCGGAAATGGCCCTGCTTGACCCGCTCGAGCAGCTTGCGGTTGGTCGCCGAGATGATGCGGACGTCGACCTTCACCGGCTTGCGTCCGCCGACGGCCTCGACCGCGCCTTCCTGCAGCGCGCGCAGCAGCTTGACCTGGGCGGCCAGCGGCAATTCGCTGATCTCGTCGAGAAACAGCGTGCCGCCATGGGCCTCGACGAATTTGCCGGTGTGCCGTTCGGTGGCGCCGGTGAAGGCGCCCTTCTCGTGGCCGAACAGGATGGACTCGACGAGATTGTCGGGGATCGCGCCGCAATTGACCGCGACGAAGGGCTTGGCCTTGCGGTCGCCGCTGCCATGGATGGCGCGCGCGAACATCTCCTTGCCGACGCCGGATTCACCTTCGATGAGGACGGGGATCGAGGAATTCGCGGCCTTCTGCGCCGCGCGCATCACGGGCGCCATGGCTTCGGCGCGGGTGATGACATCGGAGAAGGTCAGCCGTCCCTCGCGGCTGTGACGGATGCGCTGCAGTTCGCCTTTCAGCGCGGACACGTTCAGCGCGTTGCGCAGCGAGACCTGAAGGCGCTCCAGGCCGACCGGCTTGACGACGAAATCGGCCGCGCCCGCGCGCATCGCGGAGATCACATTGTCGATGCCGCCATGGGCGGTCTGGACGATCACCGGCACGGTCAGGCCAGCTTCGCGGATCTTGGCCAACACGCCCATGCCGTCGAGGCCCGGCATGACGAGATCGAGGATGACGGCGTCGATGGCCGGCGCGTCGGGGGCGGTGAGGGCGGCGACCGCGGCGTCGCCGGAGTCCACGACGAGCGTTTCATAGCCGCATTTCTGCACCATGTTCTCGACCAGCCGGCGGGCTACAGCGTCGTCGTCGGCGATCAAAATACTGGCAGCCATGGTGTTCCCCGCACGCTACAACTATCTGTCTCGAATCGGGGCACTCTGGCCGAAGCCGATTAACGCACTCTTAAACCTTGATGCCTCCGCTCGTCGCCGCGATTGTTGAACACAGGTTTCCCACACAATGAATTCGCGCTCCAAGCCCGCTCTCAAAAAGCCCGCTCTCAAGAAGTCCGCCACTGCCAAGGCTGCTCTTCGCAAGCCGGCCATCAGCAAATCCGCCGCCAAGGCAAAATCCTCCGCCAAATCGTCACCCGCGAAGACTGCGAGCAAGACCGTCAAGCTTCCTGAATGGAACCTTGCCGATCTCTATTCCGGCATCGACGCACCGGAAGTGACGCGTGATCTCGACAAGATGGATGCCGATTGCGTCGCGTTCGAGACCGACTACAAGGGCAAGCTCGCGACTGGAACAGCAAACGAAAATGGCGGAAAGTGGCTCGCCGAGGCGGTGCGACGCTATGAGGCGATCGACGATCTTGCCGGCCGTCTCGGCTCCTTCGCCGGCCTCGCCCATGCCGGCGACAGCGTTGATCCCAAGATTTCAAAGTTTTACGGCGACGTCTCGGAGCGGCTGACCGCGGCGTCGACGCATCTTCTGTTCTTTGCGCTCGAGCTCAACCGGATCGATGACGATATTTTGACCCGTGCGATGCAGGTGCCGGAACTCGCGCATTATCGTCCCTGGATCGAGGATCTGCGCAAGGAGAAGCCTTATCAGCTCGACGACAAGCTCGAGCAGCTGTTTCTGGAGAAGGCGCAAACCGGGTATTCCGCCTGGAACAGGCTGTTCGACCAGACCATCTCGGGCCTGCGTTTCAAGGTCGGAGCCAAGGACCTCGCGATCGAGCCGACGCTCAATCTCTTGCAGGACCGGGACGGCGCCAAGCGCAAGATGGCGGCGGAAGCCCTGGCGAAAACGTTCAAGGCCAACGAGCGCACCTTCGCGCTGATCACCAACACGCTCGCCAAGGACAAGGACATCTCCGATCGCTGGCGTGGCTTCAAGGATGTCGCGGATTCCCGGCATCTGAACAACCGCGTCGAACGTGAGGTGGTGGACGCGCTGGTCGATTCCGTGCGGGCCGCCTATCCGAAATTGTCGCATCGCTATTACGCGCTGAAGGCGAAGTGGTTCGGCAGGAAGCGGCTGGCCTATTGGGATCGCAATGCCCCGCTGCCCTTTGCCGCCACCGACACCATCGGCTGGCCCGATGCGCGCAACATGGTGCTGACGGCCTATCGCGGTTTCTCGTCCGAGATGGCCGATATCGCAGAGCGTTTTTTCACGGATCGCTGGATCGACGCTCCGGTGCGGCCGGGCAAGGCGCCGGGCGCCTTCTCGCATCCGACCACGCCGTCGGCCCACCCCTATGTGCTGATGAACTACCAGGGCAAGCCGCGCGACGTGATGACGCTCGCCCACGAACTCGGTCACGGCGTGCATCAGGTGCTCGCAGCGAGGAACGGCGCCCTGATGGCGCCGACCCCGCTGACGCTGGCGGAGACCGCGAGCGTGTTCGGCGAGATGCTCACCTTCAAGCGGCTGCTGGCCCAGACCAAGAGCGCAAAGCAGCGCCAGGCGTTGCTCGCCGGCAAGGTCGAGGACATGATCAATACCGTGGTGCGGCAAATCGCGTTCTATTCGTTCGAGCGCGCGGTCCATACCGAGCGCAAGAACGGCGAACTCACCGCAGCGCGGCTGGGCGAGATCTGGCTGTCGGTGCAGGGTGACAGCCTGGGGCCGGCGATCGAGATCAAGCCGGGCTACGAGAACTACTGGATGTACATCCCCCACTTCATCCATTCGCCCTTCTACGTCTACGCCTATGCCTTCGGCGATTGCCTCGTGAATTCGCTCTATGCGGTCTACGAGCACGCGGCCGATGGTTTCGCCGAGCGCTATCTCGCCATGCTCGCCGCCGGCGGGACCAAGCATTATTCCGAGCTGCTGCGCCCGTTCGGGCTGGACGCGAAGGACCCGAAGTTCTGGGACGGGGGGCTGAGTGTCATCGCCGGCATGATCGACGAGCTGGAGGCGATGGGGTGAGGGCCATCGGCGCGTCAATCGATTTGGATGCCAAATGACCCGATTTGCGGGAAACCTCGGCAGGGCGCCGTTGCCCTGCCGGGAGCTTTGCGGTATCCCAGCCCTCGAATTCGACTTTCGACTGGGGACAATCCATGGCTGACCATAGCGAAGTGGCGTACACCACCGCCGACGGCAATGACTACGTGGCCCACGAGCAGACCTATGAGGGCTTCATCAAGCTGGTGAAGTACGGCACGATCTCGGTCGCGCTCATCGTGATCCTGATGGCGATCTTCCTGACCTGATCCACGCCCGCGGCCCCGCCGAACCCGGCGGTGCCTTCAATACTTGCAGACAAGCCGGTTACAAAACCGGTATCCAACGTTGCGGGAGTAACGCCAGTTTTGCGTGCGCATTCGTCCCGCGTCGCCGGAGGGCCCATGAAGATCGCCGTTGCCAAGGAAATCGATCCGTCCGAGCCGCGCGTCGCCGCTTCGCCTGATACGGTGAAGAAGTTCAAGGCTTTGGGCGCCGAGATCGCCGTCGAGCCGGGCGCCGGCGTCAAGTCCGGCCTGCCCGATTCCGAATTCACCGCCGCCGGGGCCCATGTGAGTGCCGATGCGCTCGCAGACGCCGACATCATCATCAAGGTCAAGCGACCCGAGCCATCGGAACTCGCGCGGTACAAGCGCGGCGCGCTCGTCATCGCCATCATGGACCCCTATGGCAATGACGCCGCGCTGAAGGCGATGGCCGATGCCGGCATCTCCGCCTTCGCGATGGAATTGATGCCGCGCATCACGCGCGCGCAGGTGATGGACGTGCTGTCCTCCCAGGCGAACCTTGCCGGCTACCGCGCCGTCATCGAGGGCGCCGAAGCCTTCGGCCGCGCCTTTCCGATGATGATGACCGCAGCCGGCACCGTGCCGGCCGCGAAGGTGTTCGTGATGGGTGTCGGCGTCGCCGGGCTCCAGGCGATCGCGACGGCGCGCCGCCTCGGCGCCGTGGTCACCGCGACCGACGTCCGGCCCGCGACCAAGGAGCAGGTGGAATCGCTCGGTGCCAAATTCCTCGCGGTCGAGGACGAAGAGTTCAAGAACGCGCAGACCGCCGGCGGCTACGCCAAGGAGATGTCGAAAGAGTATCAGGCCAAGCAGGCCGCGCTCACGGCCGAGCACATCAAGAAGCAGGACATCGTGATCACGACCGCGCTGATCCCGGGCCGGCCCGCGCCGAAGCTGGTGTCGGCCGAGATGGTCAGGTCGATGAAGCCGGGCTCCGTGCTGGTCGATCTCGCGGTCGAGCGCGGCGGCAACGTCGAGGGCGCCAGGCCCGGCGAGGTCGTCGAGATCGATGGCATCAAGATCGTCGGCTACACCAACGTCGCCGGCCGCGTTGCGGCCTCGGCGTCCAGTCTCTACGCGCGCAACCTGTTCTCCTTCATCGAGACGATGGTCGACAAGAAGGAGAAGAAGCTTGCCGTCAACTGGGACGACGAACTCGTCAAGGCGACCGCGCTGACCAGGGACGGCGCCGTCATCCATCCGAACTTCCAGCCGAAGAGTTAAGGAGAGCCGCCATGGAGCACGCTGCACAGCTCGTCGACCCGTTCGTCTTCCGGCTCTCGATCTTCGTCCTCGCGGTGTTCGTCGGCTATTTCGTGGTGTGGTCGGTGACGCCTGCGCTGCATACGCCGCTGATGAGCGTGACCAACGCCATCTCCTCGGTGATCGTGGTCGGCGCGCTGCTTGCCGTCGGGGTCGGCATGATTTCGAGCGGCTCCGGCTGGGCGCGCGGCTTCGGTTTCGTTGCGCTCATCTTCGCCTGCGTGAACATCTTCGGCGGCTTCCTTGTCACCCAGCGCATGCTGGCGATGTACAAGAAGAAGGTAAAGTGAAGGGCGTGCACCTCGGGGTGACGAAGACAAAGGGGACCTGAGATGAACGCCAATCTGGCAGCAGTTCTTTATCTCGTGGCGGGCGTGCTGTTCATCCTGTCGCTGCGCGGGTTGTCGAGCCCGGCGACCTCGCGCCAGGGAAATTTCTTCGGCATGATCGGCATGGCGATCGCGGTCGCCACCACGCTGGCGAGCCACCCGCCGGCCGACGGAGTGGCCTGGCTGCTCGTCATCCTCGCGGTCGCGATCGGTGGCGGCATCGGCGCCGTGATCGCCCGCCGCGTGCCGATGACCTCGATGCCGGAACTCGTCGCCGCCTTCCACTCGCTGGTCGGCATGGCCGCGGTGCTGGTCGCCGCCGGTGCGTTCTACGCGCCCGAGGCCTTCGATATCGGCACCCCCGGCAACATCCACGCCTCGAGCCTCGTCGAGATGTCGCTCGGCGTCGCCATCGGCGCGCTGACCTTCACCGGCTCGGTGATCGCGTTCCTGAAGCTGTCGGCCCGGATGAGCGGCGCACCGATCATCCTGCCCGGCCGGCACATCATCAACATCGTGCTGGCGCTGGCTCTGGTGTTCTTCATCTTCGGCCTCGTCCGCTCCGGCAGCGCGGTCGATTTCTGGCTGATCACCATCATCGCGCTGGTGCTCGGCGTGCTGATGATCATTCCGATCGGCGGCGCCGACATGCCGGTCGTGATCTCGATGCTGAACTCCTATTCCGGCTGGGCCGCGGCCGGCATCGGCTTCACGCTCGGCAATTCGGCGCTGATCATCACCGGCGCTCTGGTCGGATCGTCGGGCGCGATCCTGTCCTACATCATGTGCCACGCGATGAACCGGTCCTTCATCTCGGTGATCCTGGGCGGCTTCGGCGGCGAGACCGCCGCGGCGGGCGGCGGAACCGGCGAGCAGAAGCCGGCCAAGCTCGGCTCAGCGGACGATGCCGCCTTCATCATGAAGAACGCCTCCAAGGTCATCATCGTGCCCGGCTACGGCATGGCGGTGGCGCAGGCCCAGCATGCGCTGCGCGAGATGGCCGACATGCTCAAGAAGGAAGGCGTCGAGGTGAAGTACGCCATCCATCCGGTCGCGGGCCGCATGCCGGGCCACATGAACGTGCTGCTGGCCGAGGCCAACGTGCCCTATGACGAGGTGTTCGAGCTCGAGGACATCAACTCCGAATTCGCGCAGGCCGACATCGCCTTCGTGATCGGCGCCAACGACGTTACCAATCCGGCGGCCGAAGAGGACAAGACCTCGCCGATCTACGGCATGCCGGTGCTCCAGGTCTGGAAGGCCGGAACCGTGATGTTCATCAAGCGCTCGCTGGCCTCCGGCTATGCCGGCATCGACAACCCGCTGTTCTACCGCGACAACACGATGATGCTGCTCGGCGACGCCAAGAAGGTCACCGAGAACATCGTCAAGGCGATGTAGCGCGGTCGAAGCCGCACGCGTCACCGTGCCGCGGCCAGTGACGCATGGCAGGCCCGGGGTTGCCAATCCGGCCTCGTTCGGAGTTTGCTGGCGTTCGCGCACACGCATCCCGATCGTAACGGAAGTTCCTTCATTGCCATCCATACGACTTGCCGCAAGGTCCGCGGCCCTTGTTATCGCAGCAGCCGCGGCCCTGTTTCCTCAGCCCGCCTCGGCCGCCACCGGGCTCGACGGTGCGGCGATGAACTGGCCCTATGCGTTGCCGTTCGTCGGGCTTCTGCTGTCGATCGCGCTTGGACCGCTGCTGGCCGCGAAATTCTGGCATCATCATTACGGCAAGATCGCCGCGGCCTGGGCGTTGCTGTCGCTGGGATCGCTGCTCTGGCTGGCGGGTGGCACGGTGATGCTGGCGGCGCTGGTCCATGCGCTGCTCGCCGAATATCTCGGCTTCATCGTGCTGCTGCTCGCGCTCTATGTGGTGGCCGGCGGCATCCTGATCAGCGGCGACATCAAGGCCACGCCGCTGGCCAACGCGGGCATCCTTGCGCTCGGCACGGCCATGGCCAGCATTGTCGGCACCACGGGCGCCGCGATGATCCTGATCCGTCCGCTGATCCGGGCCAACCTGCCGCGGCGCCACAATGCTCATGTCGTGGTTTTCTTCATCATCCTGGTGGCCAATGTCGGCGGCGCACTCAGTCCGCTCGGCGATCCCCCGCTGTTCGTCGGTTTCCTGCATGGCGTCGACTTCTTCTGGACCACGCGCAACATCTGGCTGCAAACCCTGATCGTCGCGGGGTTGCTGCTCGCCATCTTCGTCGCGGTCGATGCCTGGCGCTTTCGCAGTGAGCCCGTAACGCACGATGCGGCTGCCGGAGAGCCGATTCGGGTCCGAGGCCTCGTCAACCTGTTCCTGATCGCGGCTATTATCGCCAGCCTGCTCGGCTCGGCGGTGTGGAAGCCCGGGATCGTCTTCGACGTCATGGGAACGACGGTCGAGCTCGAGGACGCCGTTCGCAACGTCGTGCTGGTCGCCATCGCCGCGCTCTCGGTCTGGCTGACGCCGGACGAGCACCGGCAGGCCAACGGCTTCACCTGGGAGCCGATCCGCGAGGTCGCAAAGCTGTTCGCCGCCATCTTCGTCGCCATCATCCCGGTCATCGCCATGCTCAACGCCGGCCAGCACGGCTCATTTGCGTGGCTGCTCTCGGCGGTGACGGCACCTGACGGCACGCCGCGCGAAGCCGCCTATTTCTGGTTCACCGGCCTGATGTCGGCCTTCCTCGACAATGCACCGACCTATCTGTTGTTCTTCGAACTGGCGGGGGGAGATCCCCAGGTGCTGATGCACGGTCTTGCCGGCACGCTGGCCTCGATCTCCATGGGGGCGGTCTATATGGGCGCGCTGACCTATATCGGCAACGCGCCGAACTTCATGGTGAGCAGCATCGCCAATGAGAGCGGCATCGCCATGCCGAGCTTCTTCGGCTATCTGCTGCGGGCCGGCGCGGTGCTGATCCCGCTGTTCCTGCTGCTGACCGTCCTGCCGGTGTCTCCGATCCTGCGCTGGCATTGAATTGGCCGCGCGATTTGCTACTGCTGGTCGTGACAACCGGAGAGATGGATGAGCGCGCATAGCCCGATGCCGCGGTCGGCGTGGATTTTTCCGGCGCTGGCCATGCTGATGTTCGCGGCCGTCAGCGCGTCCGGCTACATGTTCTCGCTGTCGCTGGGCGGACTCGCCTTTGCAATCGTACTGTTGATCGTCCTGTTCGGCACGGTATTCGCGGCCGTCCATCACGCCGAGGTGATCGCCGAGCTGGTCGGCGAACCCTTTGGAACGCTGGTGCTGACACTCGCGGTGACGATCATCGAGGTCGCGCTGATCACCACGATCATGCTGGGCGAGAAGCCCGCTCCCGAACTGGCGCGCGACACCGTGTTTGCGGTCGTCATGATCGTCTGCAACGGGCTGGTCGGGCTCTGCATCTTCATCGGGGGCTTGCGCTATCGAGAGCAGGGTTTTCAACTCTCGGGCGCCAACGTCTATCTCAGCGTCCTGTTCGCGCTCGCCGCCATCACGCTGATCATGCCGAACTACACCACGACGACGCCGGGACCCTTCTATTCCGCGCTTCAACTCGGCTTCGTGGGTGTCGTCACACTCGCACTCTACGGTGTCTTCCTCTACACCCAGACCGTGCTGCACAAGGACTATTTCGTCCATGACCGCGGCGAGGGCGAAGGCGGAGAGCTGCGGCTGTCGGGCGGGATGCTCGCGCTGACCATAGGGCTGTTGCTGGTCTCGCTGCTGGCGGTGGTGCTGCTGGCCAAGAAATTCTCGCTGGTCGTCGACGCCGTCTCGCTCAAGATCGGTGCCCCGCCAGCCTTTGCCGGTGTTCTGGTGGCGCTGTTGATCCTGATGCCTGAAGGCGTTTCCGCCATCGCCGCGGCGCGCAAGAACGACCTGCAGAAGAGCATCAATCTCGCGCTGGGATCCTCGCTGGCCACGATCGGCCTGACGATTCCCGCCGTCGGGATCGCGACCTATCTGCTGGACAAGGAGCTCAAGCTCGGCCTGGATCCGCAGAGCAGCGTCCTTCTGCTCCTGACCTTCCTGCTGAGCATGCTGACCTTCGGCACGGGCAGGACGAACGTCCTGTTCGGGCTGGTGCATATGGTGGTATTTGCAGTCTACGTTTTCATGGTTTTCGTGCCCTAGGAGCCGTCCAATGCTTGCCGCCAAGTCCGAGGTTCAGGTCGACAATGACGAGGTGCGGGTGACCGAATGGCGTCTCACCCCCGGCAGCGCCACCGGCCATCACACCCACGGGATGGACTACGTCATTGTTCCCGTCGTGGCCGGCGAGATGACCATCGTGGCGCCCGACGGCCAACGGTCCAAGGCCCAGCTGGCGGCGGGCAAGTCCTACTTCCGCAAGGCCGGCGTCCAGCACGACGTGCTTAACGAAACCTCAACCGAGATCGTATTCCTTGAGGTCGAGCTGAAGCCGTAGGCTGCGTGTTACCTTTGCCATCGATCCGTCGCAGTTGATCCCTTACTATGCCTCAAAGTTCCCGCATCTGATCGGCGGGGAGTGGCCGGAATGCTGAAATACCTCGCCAAGATCTCGATGGATATTTTCCCCTCGGTGCTCGCGACGATCATCGGGGCGTACATCGTCAATCACTACATCAACGCCAAGCCGGCGGCGGATGCGCCCGTGGCCGTGGTGGCGCCTGCCGATGGCGGCAAGGCCGGCAAGCCGGCCGATCTCGCCAACCTTCCGGCGCCCGGCGTCAAGGCCAAGGGGATCTCGGAGAAGAGCATTTCCGACAAGGCCGCGGCCGATCATGCGACCGATACCAAAGCTGCCGATACCAAGGCTGCGGACAGCAAGGCTATGGACAGCAAGGCTTCGGACTTGGCTCCAGCCGAGACCGTCGCGCACGGCCGCAATGCTCCGGCACGCGAGAAGGCGGCCGCCAAATCCAGCCCGGCCGTGACCCCGTCGCCGGTGGTCGAGGCCAATTCGGCGCCGGCCCCCGCGGCCGCGACGCCCGACGCCAACGATCTGGCGCGCGCCGCCATCGAGCGGCTGCGGAAATCGCCCGAGAGCAAGGCCGCCGAGACGAGGCCGACCGAACGCGTGCCCGAGCCGGCGATCCAGGAAGCCGCCCGCACGCAGGAGTCGCCGCGCGTCATCACCGCTGCACCCCCGGCGGTGCGTCCGTTGCCGCCACCGATCACCGTGTCGACGCCCCCGGCCGAGACCTATGCCGGCAGCACCTCCATTCCGCCTTACACGTCTTCGGTCGAGTCCCGTGATCCCAACCGGGTCACGCCGCCCGCCGATATTCCGGTCCCGGTCATTGCCCCGCCGCTGGATCTGCGCGCCGACGCCGGGGCCACCATGCCGCGTCCCAAGACCAACGTGGCCGATGAGATGCTGTCGGGCGTGAAGTCGATGTTCCACGCCGTGCTGCCGAAGAGCGCGACTCCCGACTGATCCGATCTCGCTGCCGGCCAATCAGCCGCCAACGCGGGCGAGGCCGCTGCGGGCCGCCTCGTCGCGGGGACGCAGGGCGACGGCCTTGTTGTAGGACGCCGCGGCCTTCACCTTGTCGCCGAGCCGTTCATAGGCCTGTCCCCGCGTGGTCCAGACCTGGGCATTGTGCGGGTCGGCCTCGGAGGCTTCATCGAGATCGGCCGCTGCCTCTTTCACCTTGCCGGTCGCCAGATAGCTGAACGCGCGGCCGAGGAGCGGATCCGACTTCTGCGGATTGAGCCCGTTGGCGGCGGTGAAATCGGCAATCGCCAGATCGTGCTGGCCGTTGCCCTGGTAGAGCAGGGCGCGGCCGTAAAGCGCCTGCGCGTTATAGGGGTCGAGCGTGACCGCGCTGTTGAACTCGGCCAGCGCTGCGACACTGTCTCCAGACTTTGCCAGCGCCTGGCCTTTGGCGGTGTGAGCCTGGGCCTCGACGACACTGCCGGCGCTGACCGCACTGTCGGTCGCTACCGTCGCCTTCGGTGTCTCCTGCGGCTTGTCCTTCTCCGGCATCAGCGATCCCAGGTCGAAGGAGCAGCCGCATAGCGTAACCCCGGCGAGGGCCAGCGCGAGCGGTCGCAGCCATCTCGGGCGCAACCGCGCCAGGCGGCGCTCGGGGAAGGAAAAGGCCATCTACGGTTGGCTCGCGCTGGTGCCGCGTTCGGTCGTGCCCGTCCCAGAAGAGGCACTGCTCACCAAAAACAATAACGCGGGCCCGGGGCCCGCGTCATCGAAAACTCAGTGTTGCAAGTCCGGTAAAATCAGCGCGGTCCGCGCGGACCGGCACCCGGGCCGCTGCGGCCACCGCGCTCGCCACCGGCGCCAGCGCCGAACACCGGCTTCGGCTTCATCGGCAGCAGGCCTTCGCGCTGCAGCTTCTTGCGGGCAAGCTTGCGTGCGCGGCGCACGGCTTCGGCCTTTTCACGGGCCTTCTTCTCGGACGGCTTCTCGTAATGGCCGCGGAGCTTCATCTCGCGGAAGATACCCTCGCGCTGCATCTTCTTCTTGAGCGCCTTGAGGGCTTGGTCGACATTGTTATCGCGAACGAGAACCTGCACGCGGCATCCTCTTCAGTGGATCGGATTTGAATTCTGGTAAGACGAAGGGGTTGGCAAAACGCGCAAGCCCTTAACCTTGAGGGCGCGGATGTATCAGACAAAACCTGCCATGTCCACCGGCCAAGCGGGTTTTTCGCGCGATTTCGACCCCCGAAAAGGACGAAATACCGCCAGTTTCCGCGCTCTGGCGGTAATTTGAAGCTTTGCCCGCGGAGGCCTGCCTCAGCCTTGCCTGGCGGGCCTGACCTCGGTGACATGCCCCATCTTGCGGCCGGGACGCGGCGCGCCCTTGCCGTAGATATGGACGGTCGCACCCGGCACCGTCAGCCAGGTTTCGTAATCGTTGATCTCGTCGCCGATCAGATTGGTCATGGTGACGTTGTCGCCGTGGCGAACGGCTCTGCCGAGCGGCCAGCCCGCGATCGCGCGGATATGCTGCTCGAACTGCGACACCGAGGCGCCGTCGAGCGTCCAGTGGCCGGAATTGTGCACCCGCGGCGCGATCTCGTTGACCAGCACCCTGGGACCATCGCCGTCCGCGAGCACGAACATCTCGACGGCGAGCACGCCGACATAGTCGAGCGCGCCGGCGATCTTCTCGGCGATACCACGCGCCTCCTGCTGGAGCGCGTCCGAAATGCGCGCAGGTGCCCGGGACACGCGCAGGATATGATCGCGGTGTTCGTTTTCGGTGACGTCGAAGCACTCGATCTCGCCGGACGCCGAGCGCGCGGCGATCACGGAGATCTCGCGCTCGAACGGCACGAAGGCCTCGAGGATCGCCGATTTCGTGCCGAGGCTGGTCCAGATCTTGGCGATGTCGTCGCCCTCGCGGATGATGGACTGCCCCTTGCCGTCATAGCCGAAACGCCGGGTCTTCAGCACTGCGGGGAGGCCGATCTTGGCGATTGCCTCGCGCAACGAGGCGACCGAGGTGACATCGGCATAGGCCGCGGTGCCGATGCCGAGCCGCGTGACGAAATCCTTCTCGGCGAGCCGGTCCTGCGTGGTCTCGAGGATCTTGCGGTTGGGCAGAACGGGACGCCTGGAATCCAGCACCATCGCGGCCGCGGCCGGCACGTTCTCGAACTCGTAGGTGATGACGTCGACGTCGTTGGCGAACAGCTCGAGTGCCTCGACATCGGCATATTCGGCGCAGGTGGCGTTGAGCACCACGTCGAAAGCGGGGGAGTCCGGATCGGGCGAAAACACCTGGCAGCGCAGGCCGAGCCGCGCTGCGGCCATCGCCAGCATCCGTCCCAATTGTCCGCCGCCGAGGATTCCGATGGTGTCGCCGGGCTTGAGCTTCACCTGCCTTGAGTCGGTCACGCCTGGTCCTCCGGGCGTTCGGCCACCGCATCGGTCTGCGCCTTGCGCCAGGCTGCAAGCCGCTCGGACAAGGCGGGATCGGACAGGGCCAGCACGGCGGCCGCGAGCAGCGCCGCGTTGATCGCGCCGGCTTTGCCAATGGCCAGGGTTCCGACCGGAATGCCCGCGGGCATCTGCACGATGGAATAGAGCGAATCGATGCCCTTCAGCGTCCGGGACTCGACGGGAACGCCGAATACCGGCAGTTCCGTCAGTGCAGCCGCCATGCCCGGCAGATGCGCCGCGCCGCCGGCGCCGGCGATCACGACCTTGTAGCCGGCCGCCTTGGCGCCCTTGGCGAAAGCAAACAGGCGGTCGGGGGTGCGATGGGCCGAAACGATCCTTGTGTCCGCCGCCACGCCGAGCGCAGCCAGCGTGTCGGCGGCATGCCGCATCGTCTCCCAGTCCGACTGGCTTCCCATGATGATGGCGATCGGCGCGGTCATGACGTCAATTATGCCCGGAAAACAGAAAGATAGGCCAGAGTATCGGTTCCGGCCGGTGGCTCGCAAGGCGGTGGCAAGGAGGAGGGAATGCACTATCCTGTCTTGGTGAATCCCCGCAAGCCTTCATTGAGCAGGAGCCCATGAAGAAACCAACAAGGGCGACCGCCGCGAAGGCCAAAAAGGGCCGAAAAGCCAGCGGGACCCGATCCAAGGCCGTCTCCAAGCGCCCGGTCGGGCCGGTGCGTCGGTCGGCATCCGTTGCGGTTGATCCCGGAAGCCGGTCCAGGGCGACCATTCGAACCTTGCGGAGCAAGCTCAAGGAGGCGGAACGGAGGATTGCCGAGCTCGAGGCCGCCGCGGATACCGACTTTCTGCTGGAGGTTCCGAACCGGCGTGGCTTCGAGCGCGAACTCGCGCGTGCCATCGCCTACATGACACGCTATCGCGCCAGCGGCGCCCTGATCGTGCTCGATGTCGATCGGCTGAAGCCGATCAACGATTCCTTCGGCCACGCCGCCGGAGACGAGGTGCTCAAGGCCATCGTGGGCACGCTGAAGCGGCAGGTGCGTGCATCGGACGTGCTCGGTCGGCTTGGCGGTGACGAATTTGCGCTGCTGCTGTGGAATCTCAGCGAGACCGACGCCAAGGCGAAGGCCGCCATGTTCGAGCAGGCGATCGACGATCTGTCGTTCACCTTTCGCGGCCAGCACGTCACGGCCGGCGCCTCCGCCGGCGTTGCGTTGCTTGGACCGCAGGCCGACGCCGCCCATGCGCTGGAGGAGGCCGATGCCGCGATGTATGTGCGCAAGGCGCACCGGCGGCACGAGCCGCGGATCAGGCTGGTCAGCAGCTGATCTCTACAGCGTGGCGAGATCCTCGGGGACGCTGCCGAATTTTCGCAGCAGCCTGGCGTCGCCGAATTCGCCGGTCAGGGGATCGCCACTGCGGCTGAAGGCGACCGCACCGATATGGCCTGTGACGCGGGACAGGATCTCCGCGCGTCGCAAGGCGGCGGTCGAGCTCTGGCATTCCTCGGCCGCACCCGCGACCGGCGATCCATCGGCATCGATCAGGAAGGGCATGGCAACGTAATAGGTCACGTCCGACATCGCGTTGCTCCGGTGTTGAAGTCAGGCGGCGTTGCCCCGCATCCGGCTGCGCGAGGTCTCGGGAATGCAGCCGGCCGCAATCGCGGCCTGCAACTCCTCCAGCTCCGCTTCCAGATATTCATTGGCCATGATCAGCGCCTTGATGGTGCTGCGCAGATTGCCGTCGCACATCGCGATGGCCTGGTCGCAGGCCTGTTCGTAATGACTGGTGTCGAAAAGGGCGTTGGCCGACATCTGCGTTGTCCTCGTTGTCTGGGGCGGCGTGTCTTGAGGCGATCGGTATGTCAAAAATGTTCCTCTTTTGTTCCTTTCGAGTCAAGCGGATTCCTGCACCTCGCGCGGTCGTGCTCGGCGCCCTTGTGGATCAGGCGATGATGTCGGGCGTGATCTGGTCTTCGATGAATGCGATGCGGTCGCGCAGCAGAAGCTTGCGCTTCTTCAGGCGCTGCAATCGCAACAGGTCGGGGGCAGGCGATTGATGCAGTGCATCGATCGCCGCGTCGAGATCTCGGTGTTCCTGCTGCAACCGGGTGAGCTCGGCTTCGAGCTCACGCTCATCTTCATTGGTCATGTGTGCGGTGGCCGAAAACCGATAGGCGTGACATGGAGGCTGTGGATGCCCTGTGGAAATTATCGTCCTTGCGACGCATGATCGCAAGCGCTCTCGAACTTGTGCTCACCGATCTGTCGCAGGATACTTCCACGGTGTGCTTCACGGCTGCGCCGGCACATTGATATCATGGATTTTTCCGCGTGGTTCCGTGCTCACGCTTCGTTACATATGAATTTTCAAAAATGACCCTGCGACGATGGATACCCATCGACAGAACGAATCGGTGATGTAGACTTCCTTGTCCGGATCGAATCCTAAAGGTTCAACCCTACCGAGGAGGTTTCGAATGACAATTCAGGCACATCTCGTTGAATTGGAACGGAAGCATAAACTTCTCGAAAACGAACTGCACGACGCGCTCGTACACCTTTCAACGGACGACCTGAGAATTGTTGAGTTGAAGCGCCGGAAGTTGATGGTCAAGGACCAGATCGAACGTCTGAAGCACGGCAACACGCTTCACTAGTCACCCCCCGTAACAGCGTAGAGTTGATCGTACCCTTCAGGCAGGGATGAGAGCGATTGCGCTCATCCCTGCTTAAGAACGGATCGTGCGGGCTGACTTGCCTGCGGCTAGACCTGCGCGAGTTCGGCGACGTGGTCCGCGATCGCCAGGGACGACGTCAGGCCAGGCGATTCAATTCCGAAAAGATTGACCAGGCCGTCGACGCCGTGCTCGCGCGGGCCCTGCATCAGGAAGTCCTGCGTGGCCACGGCCGGCGGCACGATCTTGGGCCGAATGCCTGAATAGCTCGGCATCAGCGCGCCATCGGGCAACGTCGGCCAGTATTTCCGGATCGCCGGATAAAAGCGTTCGGCGCGCGACGGATCCACTTCGTAATTGATGGTCTCGATCCATTCGACGTCGGGACCAAACCGTGCCTGCCCGGCCATGTCCAGCGTTAGATGCACGCCCAGCCCACCCGGCTCCGGCACCGGATAGATCAGGCGCGAGAACGGTGCCCTGGCGTTGCAGCTGAAATAATTGCCTTTCGCGAGATAGGCCGGTGGAATCCGGTCGACCGGCATGCCGTCGATGTTGCGGGCCACCGTCGTCGCGGAGAGTCCCGCAGCGTTGACGAGCAGGTCGCATTGCAGCGTCATCGGCGCTTCGCCGCCGGCCTCGATCTCGATCGCCCCACCCGCCGCTTTGGCGCGGATCATCGGCGTGTGAAACGCAAAGGCGGCGCCGGCAGCTTCGGCCTCGCCGCGCAGCGACAGCATGTAGGCGTGGCTGTCGATGATGCCGGTCGAGGGTGAGAGCAGTGCGGCATCGCAGGCCAGCGCGGGCTCCAGGGCGCGCGCGGCCTCTCCGCCGAGCAGTTGCATGTCGAGCACGCCATTGGCTTCGGCATGCGCCTTGATCGACTGCAGCTTCTCGGTTTCCTTCGCATTGGTCGCGACGATCAGCTTGCCGCAGTTCCTGTGCGGGATGCCGCGCTCGGCACAATAGCGATAGAGCGCCTGCTTGCCGCTGACGCACATGCGCGCCATCCAGCTTCCGGCCCGGTAGTAGATGCCGGCGTGGATCACCTCGCTGTTGCGCGCCGAGGTGACGGTGCCGATCGCCTCGGCCTCCTCGAGCACGATCACTTCGCGGCCGGCCTGCGCCAGTTTCCGGGCCACGGCGAGACCGACGACGCCGGCCCCCACGACGACACAGTCGACTCTATCCATGATTGCGAAGGCTTCTTGCTGATGCTGCCGAGCGTGCCGGAGCCGGGTTGCCTGGAAAACGAGCCGACCGGCCGTCTTCCGTTAACGGAGCATTTATCATGTCAGGGCAATTGCCGTTTTTGGCGTCACATTATTCCGTTGCGCGTACAGGCGTTTACCCGATCCAAACCCGCAAGGCCAGACAATCCGACGTTGAAATCTCGGGTGGCTGATGGCTGAAAAGAACTGGCACGCGGGCAGCACGATTGCGATTGCTGTGCAGGCCGCGCTGTGCCTGGCCGGCGCGGTCGCGCCGGCGCGTGCCCTCGCGCTGGCTGACGGCTTTGAGCCGCCGAGCTATCTGGGCACGCTCGATCCGCACATCGTCTGGGAAGCCCTGATCGGGGGCGTGGTCGTCTGTGCGTTTCTCGCGGCGGTCGCGCTGTGGATCCATTCCGCGCTGCGGCGCACACGGCGCGCACAGCTGCGGCGCAACGCCTTCATCTCCTCGGCGATGAACAATCTCAACCAGGGCGTGGTGATGACGGACGCCCAGCGTCGTATCATCTTCTGCAACGACCGCTATCTCGAGATCTACGGCCTGTCGCGCTCGGATCTCTGGACCGGCATGACCGGCTACGACATCCTGGAGTTGCGGCGCAAGCGCGGCGTGCTCGGAGTCTCCGACGACGATTTCTACGAGAAGGCGGCCAGCCCCAACGGCCTGATCACGGAGCTGCCCGGTGGCCGTGCGATCCTGGTCAAATATTTCGTGCTGCCCAATGGCGGCTCGGTGGCGACGCATCTTGACGTCAGCGAACAGCGCCGGCTGTCGCGGCAGCTCGCCTCGACCAAGCAGTTCCTGGAGCAGGTGCTCGACAACGTACCGGTCTGCGTTGCCGCCAAGAGCATCGAGGACGGTCGTTACATCTTCGCCAACCGCGCCTTCGAGCGGTTCTCCCGGCTGTCCCGCGACCGCATCGTCGGCAACCGGGCCGATGAGATCTTCCGGCCCGCGACCGCGGCTCGCATCGAGGAAGCCGATCGTGCCGCGCTGACGGCACCCGACGGTCAGTTCCGCAATGAGTTCACCGTCGAACGCGGTTCCGAACAGCGCATGCTGTCGTCGGTGCGGGTCATCGCCCGCAACGATGCGGATCAGCCCGAGTTCCTGATCGCCGTTTTCGACGACGTCACGGATCGGCGCTCGCTGTCGCAGGAACTGGAGAGCACCAAGAAATTCCTCGAACTGGTGGTCGACAATATCCCGGTCGCGCTGATCGTCGAGCAGGTCAAGGATGGCCGCTATCTGCTCGCCAACCGCAGCGCGGAAACCATTCTCAATCGCAGGCGAGAGGAAGCCACCGGGCTGACGGCCGCCGACATCTTCAACGCCAAGGAAGCCAAGCTGATCATCGCGCGCGACGAGGCCGCGATCAAGAAACGCGGGATGGTGTCCGAGGAGCACCCGATTTCCACCAAGAACGGCCTGCGGCTGTTCCTGACCCGCCGCGCCACCGTGCTCAACGATGCCGGCGAACCGCAATATCTGATCAAGACCCACGAGGACGTCACCGACCGCCGGCAGACCGAGTCACGCATGGCGCACATGGCGTACCATGACGGCCTCACCGACCTGCCGAACCGCGCCGCCTTCCTCCAGGCCTTGACCCAGATGATCGAGGCCTGCGAGGGCACCAGCGAGGAATTCGCCGTGCTCTGCGTCGATCTCGACGGACTGAAGGAGGTCAACGATGTCTTCGGTCACGCCCATGGCGACGAACTCCTGATCGAGGTGGCGCAGCGGCTCCAGGACGCCGCCCGCGGCGGCCTGGTCGCGCGTCTGTCCGGTGACGAATTCGGCCTGATCATCGACGGCAAGCAGCCGGACGCGGGCCTTGCGCTCGCCCATCAGCTCGGCGAGGCCCTCGCCCCGGACTTCCAGATCGAGGGCCGGGCGGTCCGCGCCGGCGTCACCACCGGAATGTCGGTGTTCCCGCACAACGGCACCGACGCCGCCGCGCTGCTCGCCAATGCCGGAGCGGCGCTGTTCCGCGCCAAGCAGAAGTCGCGCGGCACGATCAGCCTCTACCAGCCGGAGATGGACCAGCAGATCCGCGACCGTCGCGTGTTGCATCAGGATCTGTCCAACGCGATCCGCAACGGCGAGCTCTCGCTCGCCTTCCAGCCCCAGGCGATCGCGCGCGGCAGCGTCGCCGATAGCGAGATCATCGGCTTCGAGGCACTGGCGCGCTGGCAGCATCCGGTGCGCGGCCAGGTCTCGCCGGCCGAGTTCATTCCGATCGCGGAGGAGAGCGGCCTGATCGTCGAGATGGGCGAATGGATCCTGCGCCGGGCCTGCCGCGAGGCGGCCTCCTGGCCGAAACCGCTCCAGGTCGCCGTCAATCTGTCGCCGGCCCAGTTCATGCACGGCGACGTGGTCGGGCTGGTCCATTCCATCCTGCTGGAGACCGGGCTTGCGCCCGACAGACTCGAGCTCGAGATCACCGAGGGCGTGCTGATCGAGGATTTCGATCGCGGCCTGGCGCTGCTGCGCCGGCTCAAGGCGCTGGGCGTGCGCATCTCCATGGATGATTTCGGCAGCGGCTATTCCTCGCTGAGCTATCTCCAGGCGTTCCCGTTCGACAAGATCAAGATCGACCGCGCCTTCATCATCAACCTCGGCCGCAACCCGCAATCGGCCGCGATCGTGCGTGCCGTGATCGATCTCGGTCATGGTCTCGACATGTCGATCGTCGCCGAGGGCGTCGAGACGGTCGATCAGCTCGCTTTCCTCGCCCACGAAGGCTGCGACGGCGTGCAGGGCTATCTGCTCGGCAAGCCGCTGCCGATCGGGCAATATGCCGGCCTGGTCGGCCGCGCCGAAATCATGGAGCTTGCGCTCAAGACCGGCTAGTGATGGCGAACGTCCTCTTTCGCACACCCGACGGTACATGGCGGATTACGACCTTGCGATCATCGGCGGCGGCCTGAACGGGGTCAGCCTTGCGCGCGATGCTGCCGGCCGCGGTCTTCGCGTGGTGCTGTTCGAGCAGGGCGATCTCGGCGGCGCGGCCTCCTCGGCGACGCCGCGACTGATCCATGGTGACCTCTCGGTGCTGGAGCGCCGCGGTTTCCGGCGCGTGCGCCGGGCTCTGGTCGAACGGCAGACCTGGCTGCAGATCGCCCCGCATCTGGTCCGTCCGATGCGCTTCGTGATCCCTGCCCATTCCGAGGAGCGCCCGCCCTGGCTGCTGCGCGCAGGCCTGTCCCTGTATGACGCCTTGACCGGCCGGAGTAGCCTGCCGGGCGCGGCCACGCTCGACATCACGCATCATCCGGTCGGCGATGCGCTGAAGCGCCCGTTCGGCACAGCCTTCGAATATTCGGATTGTATCGTCGACGATTCCCGCCTGGTGGTGCTCACGGCGCTCGATGCCGCCGAGCGGGGCGCCGCGATCCGCACTGGCGCGCGCTGTGTGCGCGCCGACCGGACCGACACCTGGCGGCTCGCGGTGGTCGATCGCGGCCATCGCCGCGTGGTCACGGCGCGGGCGCTCGCCAACGCGACCGGTGGCTGGACGTCGAGCGTCGCCGAGACCGTCCTGCGGCAGCCACACTCCCCCATGGTCGCGGTGCAGATGAGTCAGATCGTGGTGCCGCGCCTGTTCGAGACCGACAATGTCTACGTCTTCCAGAACAAAGACGGCCGGCTGATCTTCGCAAGCCCGTTCGAGCGCGACTTCACGCTGATCGGCACGGTGACGCATGCGTTCACCGGCGATCCGGCGGTCGTCGCGATGTCCAGTCGCGATGTCAGCTATCTCTGCGAGGCGGCCAGCCGCTATTTCCGCGAGCGCGTGACCCCGACCGACGTGGTGCGCGCGGTCTCGGGCGTCAATCTGTCGCCGGCGTCTGCGCGGCGCGACGGCACGCTGCTGTTCCATGCACCCCGCCGCAAGGCGCCCCTGATCACGATGATCGGCGGCGATGTCACGACGTCGCGGCTGCGCGCCGAGTGCGCGGTGACGCGGCTGACGCCGTTCTATCCGATGTCGCCGCGCTGGACCGCCGGCGCGGCGTTGCCCGGTGGCGACTTCGCCTGCGACCGGTTCGAGACCGAGGTCGACCTCGCCCGCGACCGCTGGCGCTTCCTGTCGGAGCCGCAGGCCCGGCGCCTGGTCGCGGCCTATGGGTCACGACTTCAGGCGGTGCTTGGCGAGGCCAAGAGCCGCGACGAACTCGGCCCGGCCTTCGGTCCGGAGCTGACCGGCGCCGAGGTACGCTATCTCATGAGCCGCGAATGGGCGCGCTTTCCGGACGATGTGCTGTGGCGCCGGTCCAAGCTTGGCCTGACAATGGCAGCGCCGGATCGCGACGCGCTGGCGCAGTTCATGGCGGAGGCCATGCGAGACGGCCCTCTCGAAGCGGTTGAGCAAAGGCTGATCGGCCGCTAGCGTGCGCCGGAATCGGGGTTGGCAGGGAACATGACGGGCGAGTCGCCGGAAACTGAAGTTGCTGCGGGGCAGCCGTTGTTGCGCATCGAGAACGTCGTCAAGGCGTTCGGCACGTTCCGCGCCGTCGACGGCGTGTCGCTCGACATCAGGGCCGGCGAGTTCTTCGCGTTGCTGGGGCCGAGCGGCTGCGGCAAGACCACCCTGCTGCGCATGCTGGCCGGCTTCGAGGCGCCTGACGAGGGCCGCATCCTGCTCGGCGGCCGGGACATCGCGCAGGCGCTGCCGCATGAGCGCCCCATCAACATGATGTTCCAGAACTACGCGTTGTTCCCGCATTTGTCGGTGCGCGACAATATCGCCTTCGGGCTGAAGCGGGCGCAGATGTCCCGCGCGGACATCGCCGCCCGCGTCGCCGAGATGGTGGCGCTGGTGAAGCTCGAAGGTCTCGAGCGGCGCAGGCCCGATCAGCTCTCCGGCGGCCAGCGCCAGCGCGTGGCGCTGGCGCGCGCTCTCGCGCGTCGGCCGCAATTGCTCCTGCTCGACGAGCCGCTTGCCGCGCTCGACAAGAAGCTGCGCGAGAGCACGCAGGCCGAACTGATGGAGCTGCAGCGGCGGCTCGGCATGACCTTCATCATCGTCACCCACGACCAGGAGGAGGCGATGACGATGGCCAGCCGCATCGGCGTGATGAAGGCGGGCAAGCTCGCCCAGGTCGCCAGTCCGCGCGAGCTCTACGAGGCTCCGCGCTCGCGCTGGATCGCGGAGTTCGTCGGCAACGTCAACCTGTTCGACGGCGAGCTCAGGCTGCGCGACGGCCATCGCCTGGTCATCGGCACGAATGCGGCGGGGACGCTGGTCGTCGCCGAACCTCGCGAGCCTTTCGGCGAGTCCCAATTGTCGGTCGCGATCCGTCCCGAAAAGGTGAAGCTGTCGCGGCGCGGTCCGGTCGCCGGGCCGGGCCAGGACGGCGCGATCAACCGGCTCGACGGCGTCGTTGCCGACATCTGCTATCTCGGCGGCACGACCTCGTACAAGATCAGGCTGGATGCCGGCGGCCTCGTGCAGGCCTCCGTCGCCAACACAGCGCGCACCGAGGCCGACGCCTACAGTGCGGGCGAGCATGTCGTCGCCTGGTTCACCCCCGACGATTGCGTGGTCTTGCCGTCATGAGCACGCGCCGGATCTTCGCGCGTCCGGCGCGCTTCGCCGCCATCGCGCCCTATCTCTGGATGGTGCTGTTCTTCCTGGTGCCGTTCGGCTTCGTCCTGAAGATCAGCCTGTCGCAGACCGCGATCGCGCAGCCGCCCTACGAGCCGCAGTTCGACCTGGCGGCGGGATGGGAGGCGCTGAAGACGGCCTTTGCCGCGCTGTCGCTCGATAATTTCAGGCTGCTCGGTTCCGACGACATCTACATCTTTGCTTATCTTCGCAGCCTCACGGTTGCGGTGACGGCGACCGCGCTGCTGCTGCTGATCGGCTATCCCATCGCCTATGGCATGGCGCGGTTGCCTGACCGCTGGCAAGCGGTGGCGATGGTGCTGGTCATCGTGCCGTTCTGGACTTCGCTTCTGATCCGCATCTACGCCTGGATCAACATCCTCCAGCACGATGGCCTGCTCAACCGGATCCTGCTGACGCTGCACCTCGTCAGCCAGCCCGTGGTGTGGCTCTCGACCGATACCGCGATGTATATCGGCATCGTCTATTCCTATCTGCCCTTCATGATCCTGCCGCTCTATGCGACGCTGGCCAAGATGGAGCCGGCGCTGGAGGAGGCGGCGGCCGATCTCGGCGCGCCGCCCTGGCAGGTGTTCTGGCTGGTCACCTTCCCGCTGTCGCTGCCCGGGGTCGGCGCCGGCGTGCTGCTCTGCTTCATTCCGATCGTCGGCGAATTCGTCATCCCGGATCTGCTGGCGGGTTCCAATGCGCTGATGATCGGCCAGACGCTGTGGCTCGAATTCTTCACCAACAAGGACTGGCCGGTCGCCTCCGCGGCGGCCATCGTGCTGCTGGCGGTGCTGCTGGTGCCGCTGCTGCTGTACGAACGCGTGCAGCGCCGCCAGCTGGAACAGGGACGCTGACGCCATGCGCAAGGTCTCGCGGCTGTCCCGCTTCAACATCGCCTCGCTCGCGCTGGGGCTGGCTTTCCTCTATCTGCCGATCCTCATCCTCGTCATCTACTCCTTCAACGCCTCGCGGCTGGTGACGGTGTGGGGCGGCTGGTCGCTGCGCTGGTACTCCGAATTCTTCAACGATCGCGCCATGATCGAGGCCGCCTGGATGAGCCTGAAGGTCGCGGTGTCCTCGGCGACCATCGCGACGCTGCTCGGGACGTTCGCCGCAATCGCCCTGTCGCGCGGCGAACGTTTTCGCGGTCGTACGCTGTTCTCCGGCATGCTCTATGCGCCGCTGGTGATGCCGGAGGTGATCACCGGACTGTCGCTGCTGCTGTTGTTCGTCGCGCTGAACGCCGAGCGCGGCTTCTGGACGGTGACGATCGCCCACACCACGCTGACGATGTGCTTCGTCGCGGTGGTGGTGCAGTCGCGCCTCGGCTCGCTCGATCGTTCGCTCGAGGAGGCGGCGATGGACCTCGGCTGCAACCCGGTCCGCGCCTTCGTGTCCGTGACGCTGCCGTTGATCGCGCCCGCGATCGTCGCCGGCTGGATGCTTGCCTTCACGCTGTCGCTGGACGACCTCGTGATCGCCAGCTTCACCACGGGTCCCGGCTCGGCGACGTTGCCGATCCGGATCTATTCGGAGGTGCGGCTCGGGGTGAAGCCCGAGATCAACGCGATCTGCACGCTGGTGATCGGCCTGATCGCGGTGGTCATCGTCGTCGCCTCGCTCGCTTCGAAACTGTCGAGCGAGCAGGGCGAGAGCGCGGCGCCGCTCTAGCGACGCCGCGTCGTCAGGACTTCACCGCACCCGCCGTGAGCCCGCCCACCATGTAGCGGCGGAAGGCGTAGTAGATCGCGGCCGGCGGCAGGGCGTAGATGAAGCCGGTCGTCATCAACAGCTCCCAGGGCGAATCGTCGGCGGCGAGGAAGTTGCCGAGCGCGACGGGGAGGGTGATCTCGCGATCGTTGGAGAGCAGCAGGAACGCGTAGAGATATTCGTTCCAGGCCAGCAGCACTGCATAGGTGCCGATCGCGACCAGCGAGGGCATCATCAGCGGCAGATAGACCAAGCGGAAGATCTGCAGGGTCGTCGCGCCGTCCATCACGGCCGCTTCGTCGAGTTCGACCGGCAGCTTGTCGGAGGCCTGCTTCAGCACCCAGATCGCGTAAGGTGAGGCGATCGTCACCATGGCGAGGATCAGTGCCCAATGGTTGTTGAGCAGGCCGTAATTGCCCATGGTGCGGTACATCGGCACGGCGAGGAACGCCGCGGGGATGAAATAGGTGAACAGCGCGAGGTTCATCACGATGCGCCCGCCGGGCACGCGCAGCCGCGAGATCGAGAAGGCAGCGGCGGTCGCGATCACCAGCGTCAGCACGCCCACGGAGACCGCGATCACCAGCGAGTTCCAGAACTGGATGTAGAAATCGCGCAGGAAGTAGTGCTGCTGCTTGAACACGATTTCGAAATTGTGCAGCGTCGGATGATCCGGCCACAGCTTGCCCGAGAACGCGTCCTCCTTCGGGGAGATCGCGAACAGGAACATGTGGTAGATCGGGATCATCGTCCAGATGAAGACGGGGATGCCGATCAGCAGCAGCCGGGCTTCGGTCGCAACGCTGCGCCAGGAAAATTCGCTTGTGCCGGGGAGCTTCATCGCGACAACCGCTTCATCATGAAATACACGAGGGGCAGGACGAACGGCATCGCGCAGACGATCGACGCCATGGCCAGCGAGAGCTGGTCGAGCCGGAGATAACGGATGCCGAGCGTCGCCAGCACATGGGTCAGGTCGGCCGGCCCGCCGCCGGTGAGCAAGTAGACGCTGTTGAAGTCGCCGAGCGTCCAGATCATCGAGAGCAGCGTGCAGGTGACGTAGAGCGTCTGCATCGACGGCCAAGTGATGTAGCGGAACTTCTGCCACCAGCTCGCGCCGTCGACTTCGGCGGCCTCGAACAGGTCGTGCGAGATCGCGAGGCGGCCGGTGATCAGGATCAGCGTCCAGAACGGCAGCGACTTCCAGATGTGCACGCCGATCGCCATGGTCAGCGCCACGGTCGGGTCGTTCAGCCAGTTCGGGCCGTCATCGCCGGTGAAGGAGAAGATGAGGTGGTTGATCACGCCCCATTCCGGATTGAGCATGAAGCGCACCGACAGGATGGTCGGGATCGACGGCACGGCCCAGGGCAGGATGAAGATCACCGAGAGCCATTTGATCCAGGTACGCTGCTGGGCGAAGAAGCCGGACAGGAACAGCGCGATCAGCATCTTGATGTTGATGCCGATCACCAGGAAGATCAGCGTGTTGATCGCGGCGCGCGCGAAGATCGGATCGTGGTAGAGTGCGACGTAGTTCGCCGGCGCCCGCGCCAGCCACAGCCCGTAGCAGACGGGATACACCACGAAGGCGAGGAAGACGAGCAGATAGGGCGCGAGCAGCACGATGCCCCAGACCTGCGCCGGGGTCAGCCGCGACGACAAGGGCGGAGCGGGGAGGGCCTGGTCGCCAGAGAGCGTGATCGCCATTCTTTTCGGACTCTTCAAAAAGGACGTCCGGCCGCACGAGGCGGCCGGTTTTCTCCTTATACCTCTCTCCGCAATCACGGAGAGAGGGAGGGATGCGATTTAGCCTGCGACCTGCTTGATGCGGGCGATCAGCTCGTCCACGGCCTTGTCGACCGGAACTTTCTCGCTGACCACGCGGTTCATCGCCTTGGCCCAGACGTTCTCGTTGTTGAGGATCGTGAACTTCCAGTTCTTGGTGAAGTCGAAAGCGGCGGTGCCGCCCTTGAACTGGGCGTAGACCGCCTTGCGATGCTTGTCAGCCTGCCAGAACGGGCTTTCCTGGCTCTCCTTGGTGACCGGGAACCAGCGGCCCAGCGCGCCCTCGATATAGGGGCGAATGTTCTCTTCCTGGAGCAGGAAGCTGATGAACTGCTTGCCCTCGGCCTTGTTCTTGGCCGCGGTGAAGATCAGTCCGGTCTTGACGTCGGACCGATAGCGGATGGTCGAGCCATCGGGACCCTTGGGGAAGGACGCGGTGATGATGTCCTGCTCATAGGCCTTCTTGCCGGCGTCGCGCTGCTCCTGGGTGAGGGCCTGGTTGTTGGAGTCCTCGAACCATTTGGCCGCGATCGAGATCGTGAAATTGTGGGTCATCACGATCGTCTTGTTGTGGAACGCGACGTTGTTGTCGGGATCCTTCCAGGTCGTCGAGGACGGCGGGGTGCAGCCCTTGATGTAGGTGTCGGTATAGTCCTTCAGGGCCTTGATCAGCCCGTCGCGCACCTTGGGATCGTCGACCAGCAGCTTGCCGTCGTCGTCGACCAGCTTGACGTGATAGGCGTCCATGAAGGTGTAGAACGACTGGAATGCGTCGGTGGATTCGACGCCCATCGGCTGGCCGACGCCGTAGATGCGTTGTCCGGTCGCCTTGCGGATCCCCGGCTGCACCTTGTCGCACCAGAACGTCCAGTAGCCTTCCCAGTCGTTGGGGATGTCGGCCTGCTTGAAGCCGGCCTTCTCCAGCATGTCGCCCCAGATCTGGACGTGCATGCTCTGCTGCTTCAGCGGGAAACCGTAATAGGCCTTCTTCTTGGCGACGTCGTTGTAGAGGATCGAGGCGTCGAGCGTGTTCTGCACGAAGCGGCCCTTGATGGGCTCCATCACGTCGGAAAGGTCCTCGAGCTTGCCCTCATAGGCCCACTTGCCCTGCGCCTGCACGTCGTAGGAATCGGAATAGGCGACATCGGGCACGGTGCCGGCGTCGAGCGCTGCGACCGTCTTCGGGATCATGTCCTGGATCGCGTACTGCGACAATTCGACCTTGATGCCGGTCTTGGCTTCGAACTTCTTGATGGTGTCGAGCAATGCGTCGTCTTCGGAGCGGTAGAAGCCCTTGCCCCACCAGACCGTAATCGTCTTCTGCTGCGCAAATGCGGGTGCAGCGGCTGCGAGCAGCCCGGCCGCAGCGACCGCGAACGAAACTGCGCCAATAACCTTGGATTTCACGTTTTTCTCCCTCAAGCCGCCGGTGTTTTAGCCGGTCGGATAAAACACTAGCGCAGGATGGTAGCGCAATCAACGCATCTTGTCGGACCTTGGTCGTGGGATGTCGGGTCCGAGGGGATGCTTGACGTGCGTATCGATCCAATCGCCGCATCAATTCGGCCGGATCGATCCATGCCCGATCGTGCTGTGCAGGATCGCCGCGGTCCTCAGTTGGACTTCGCGTTGTCCTTGGCGTCGTCCGCCGTCGGCGATCCGTCCTGCGCGGGACGCTTGCCGCCACCGGTGATGCGCTGCTTCAGCAGGTCGAGGAAAGGTGTCGCGGCGGGCGACTGGCGGATCAGGCTCTCGGGGTCGGGAAAGATCAGCGGATCGTCCCAGGGGCCCTGCACCATGAAGGGCAGCTGAAAGCCGGACGAGGTGTTGAGGCTCGCCACGCCCTTCATGTCGAATTCGCGGGTCGGCACCGACGCGGTCCCGGTCAGGCTGATCTTCGCCGCGGGACCTTCGATGTGGATGTCCTCGGCGGTGGCGATGCCGTCGGAGAATTTCACCGCGATGGTGAGATTGTCGTAAGGCGTCGAGCCGTTGCGGAAATTGCCTCCGCCGGACAGCGGACGCCGCTCCAGCCGCTTCAGCAATTGCTCGGCGTTGAAGCCGGAAATCGCGCCGCTATGTCCGGTCACGGTCGCGGTGCCGTCGAGCGATTGCACGAGGCCGAACGGACTCGAGCCTGACGCGGTCAGTGCGACGTTGATGTTGCCGCGGCCGGACAGCTTGGTCAGGCCGAACAATTCGGTGGCGCAGGCCTGGAGGTCGACGTCGGTGAACTGCAATTGCGCCTTGATGTCGGCGACCGTGTCGGCGCGCGCGATGCCGAACGAGCCCTTGGCGATGCCGCCATAGACCTGGGCCTCGCCGACCGACAGTGCCAGCGTGCCGTTGCGCAGGCTTGCGCCGATCGCGGTGCGGCCGAGCTTGGTCGGGCCCACCGTCAGCCGTGCAGCGGACAGGCGCATGTCGAGGTCGGTGCTCGACAGGCCGTTGAGGTCGAACAGCTGCCTGTTCCAGTCGCGCGCGCCGCTCGCGAGCAGGCGGAAGGTCGAGATGTAGGGCGTGAAGTCGAGCGTGTCGGCGGCAAGCGTCGCCTGCAGTGCCTGCCGGCCATTGTTGGCATAGGTCATGACGCCCTCGGCGGCGTTGCCGTCGAGCTCGACATTGACGTTGGTGAGCGCGATCGAGGCGCCGACCACGTTGGCGCGCGCCTTCAATGCGAAGCGCCCGAAGCCGCCGCTGCCGGGCTGGGGCTGGCCGGTCCAGCGCAGCGCATTGCGCAGGGACGGACTGTCGACGGTGAGGGTGCCCTCCATCATCGGGCTGGTGCGGTTGGCGACGCTGCCGTCGAAGGCGAGCTTCAGCGGCGCGCTCGCGATCCGCGCCTTCAGGCCGGAGCGGTCGCCAGACAGGGCGGCGACGAAGTCGGAGAAGCTGATCGAGCCGTCCACGCGCTCGCCGCGCCAGTCGAACTGGCCGGTGGCCGCGAAGGAGCGCGAGATCGACGGCCAGGCCAGCGACAGGTCGATGTCCTCGAACGTCTCGGTGGCGCGGGTCGCGGCGTCCTCGTAATTGAGCACGCCATCCTGGATCCGGATCTCCGAGAACGAGACCTGGTTGTCGGCACCGGGCTTCATGGTGCGCGCGATGGTCTGGATGAAGGGCGTCCAGTTGCTCTCGCCGTCCGGCCTGAGGCTGACATGGATCTTCGGGCGGAGCAGCGTCAGGTCGGCGATCTCGAAGCGTTGCAGCAGCAGCGGCAGCAACCGGAGATTGGCCGTGAGCACATCGACCTGGAGCGCGGGGGCACTCGCGCCGCCGCCCTTGAGGCCGACGTCGTGGAACGAGATGTAGCTCGCGGGCAGGACAGAGATGTCGATGGTGCCGGCCACGCCGAGCTCGAGCCCGGTGACGGCGCGAATCTGGGCTTCCACCGCCTTGCGCAGCGCGTCGCGGTTGATGAGCCAGGAGGTCGCGATCAGGGCGATCAGCGCGATTCCGAGCAGCGCCGCGATCGGCGTCCCGAGGCGCTTCATTCCTTGGGCCATGGTCAATGGCATGTCCTGATCGGGTTGGTCGTTGGAGCCGGAAAGGCAGGCCTGGAAAACCGCGCCCCCACATCCAACTCCCGCAACTTGATGGGTTTTCTTGTCGCTTTCAAGGCCGGGGGCGTCACTGCCCACGGCGTGGGCAGCTTCTATCATTGGGACCGGGACCGGAGAACCCCCGTCTCATTGACGGCTTTGGACCATTTCGCCTAATAATCGCCGCCGATGAGGCGCGAGGCCTGCTCGCCGAAGGTTCAGTCGAAGGTTATCTGCATGAACAAGGTCTATCCCGACGCCAAGTCGGCTCTCGAGGGCGTCCTGAAGGACGGCATGATGATCATGTCGGGCGGCTTCGGCCTCTGCGGCATCGCCGAGGAGCTGTCGGACGCGATCCGCGAGTCCGGCGTCAAGGGATTGACGGTGGTGTCCAACAATGCCGGCGTCGACGGGATCGGCCTCTCGCGCCTGCTGGAAACCCGGCAGATCAAGAAGATGATCTCGTCCTATGTGGGCGAGAACAAGCTGTTCGCGCAGCAATTCCTGGCCGGCGAACTGGAACTCGAATTCAACCCGCAGGGTACGCTGGCCGAGCGCATCCGCGCCGGCGGCGCCGGCATTCCGGCCTTCTACACCAAGACCGGCGTCGGCACGCTGATCGCGGAAGGTAAGGAAGTGAAGGAGTTCGACGGCGAGAAGTACCTGATGGAGCGCGGCCTGTTCGCCGACCTCGCCATCGTGCATGCCTGGAAGGGCGACACCGCCGGCAACCTCATCTATCGAAAGACCGCGCGCAACTTCAATCCGATGATGGCGACCGCCGCGAAGATCACCGTGGCCGAGGTCGAGCATCTGGTTCCGGCCGGTGAACTCGATCCCGACCACATCCACACGCCCGGGATCTTCGTGAAGCGCATCGTCGAGGTCGGCAAGGCCAAGAAGCGCATCGAATTCCGCAACACCCGCCCGCGCCCCAGCGCGTGATCCGGAAAACTGGAAGCCGGTTGTCCGCTCAGATCATGCGCCACTGAAGAATCGACAGGAGACCAAGATGGCCTGGACCCGTGAACAGATGGCCGCGCGCGCTGCGAAGGAACTGCGTGACGGCTACTACGTCAATCTCGGCATCGGCATTCCCACGCTGGTTTCGAACTACATCCCCGACGGCATCGACGTCAGCCTGCAGAGCGAGAACGGCATGCTCGGCATGGGCCCGTTCCCCTACGAGGGTGAGGAGGATGCCGACCTCATCAACGCCGGCAAGCAGACCGTGAGCGAACTGCCCTCGACCTCGTATTTCTCCAGCGCCGATTCGTTCGGGATGATCCGCGGCGGTCACATGGACCTGTCGATCCTGGGCGCCATGCAGGTGGCCCAGAACGGCGACCTCGCCAACTGGATGATCCCGGGCAAGATGGTCAAGGGCATGGGCGGCGCCATGGACCTCGTCGCCGGCGTCAAGCGCGTCATCGTGGTGATGGAGCATTCGGCCAAGGACGGCTCCAAGCTGCTGAAGACCTGCAATCTGCCGCTGACCGGCGAGCGCGTCGTCGACATGGTCGTCACCGATCTGGCCGTCTTCACCATCGACAAGCACGGCGGTGGCGGTATGGCCCTGATCGAGCTCGCCGACGGCGTCACGCTCGACGAGGTCAAGTCCAAGACCGAAGCCGAATTCCGCGTCGCGCTGAAGAACACGTAAAGCGGCGGGACCTGATGAATGCGAATGGCCGGGCTTCGTCCCGGCCATCTTCGTTTGGAAAAGCCTCTCCCCTCAGTCCCGGTGTCGTTCTGGCCTTCGCCAGGACGACGCCGGAGAGGCATTGGCACGCTGCCCTTATGCCGTCGTCGCGAAGAATTCTTGCGATGGAGCAATCCAGGCTCTCTCAGCTGAAGGAGGCATGCTTGCTTCGCTGGGGCCGCGATGACGGGGTGCAGATCAAGTCCGCGCCGACCATATCTTGCTCCACCTTGCGGACACGCCCGCGAGCCATGACGGCTCCTCGCGCACCAGGCGGAAGCCGAGATTGGCGGGCGGCACGCCCTGGGCGCAGCCGCCGGCGCGGGCGTCGCGGATGAAGTCGGTAACATAGGCGCGGTGAGCGCCTTCGGCGACGCGCACGCCGCAATTCACCGTTGAACGTTCGGCTTTCCCAGCCTCATCGGTCCGTGAGCGCACGAAGCAGGTCGAGGTCCACTCCCACACATTGCCGGCGAGATCGGCAACGCCGTGCTCGTTGACGCCAAACTTGCCGAACGGATAGGTCCTGGTGTCGGAGAGATCGCGCTCCGACTCGCGCTCATAGCGGCTGATCCAGCGCTTGGACGGATCGCCCGGATCGCCCGCCGCGCCGTCGTCCTGGAAACGCGTGCCCGCCGCGAAGGCCCATTCCGCGTCGCTCGGCAGGCGCCAGGTCTGGCCGGTCCGGTGCGATAGCCAGTCCGAATAGGCCTGCGCATCGTGCCAGCTGACCTGCACGGCCGGATGGTCCGGCGCGACGACGACGTTCCGGTCGAGCGCGCGGCAGGCGCCGTCCTCGACGCAAAGACGGTAGTCGCCCGACGACACCTGGTCGCGCATGATGTGGAGCGGCCGCGCGAAGCGGAGCATGCGCAGCGGTGCCTCGGCCTGCCGTCCGCCGCGGGTGAAGTCGCCGGCCTCGCGATAGGCAAGGCTGCCCGCGGCGATTTCGACGAGAGGGGGCTCCGCCCCCCTGCTGCCGGCGTCTGTCCCGGGCACGAGCGGCAGGACTGTCATCGGGGCTGCAAGCCCCGCGGCGCAGGCGAGCAGCAGCTTCAGTTTGAATGCCAGGAACATGATGATCCCCGAAGCAAAAGGGGCCGGTCATCGCCGGCCCCTGTCGCTCTAGTTGGTGGTGGGAGCCGGTATCTCCGCAGGCGCTTTCACCTGGGTCATGAGGTCGTCGTTCCACTTGCCCTCGACCTTGAAGTGGGCTGTGGCGCCGAGATCGGCGGCCTCGATCAGATTGTGCGTGACATAGGCGTAGATGCCGGGCTGCTGAAACTTGTACAGCGCAGCTCCCGCCGAGCCGCCGCGGATGAACCAGGTCTCGAGCCCGACCTCAGGCGCATTGCCGAACTTGCCGGTCTCCCAGACATAGTCGCCATGGCCGCCGATCAGATGCGGACGGCTGTCGCGGTTGGCCTGGGAGTGTACGATCAGCACGGTCTCGCCGACATTGGCGGTCAGGGCATTCTTGCCGGTGAGCGCGCCGACCTTGCCGTTGAACACGACATGGGACGGGATCAGTTTCTTCATCACCTCCTCGGTGTCGCTGAAGGCTTCGCCTGGCGAGTCGTAGGACTTGAAATTGCCCTTCTCGTCGCGCGGCACATACATGTCCTGCTCGCCGACATAGTAGACCTTGTCGTATTTCAGCGCGTGGCCCTTGCCGTCGTTGAGGCCGTCGCGCGGCAGCACCATCACCGCGCCGTTCATGCCGGAGACGACGTGCCAGGGGATCATCGGGCCGCCCGGCGCGCAGTGATAGACGAACACGCCGGTCTTGGTCGCCTTCCATCGCAGCACGACCTGCTCGCCGGGATTGACGAGGGTCAGCGCGCCGCCGCCCAGCGCGCCGGTGGCGGAATGGAAGTCGATGTTGTGCGGCATGGTGTTGGTCGCGGGATTGACCAGCGTCGTCTCGACATAGTCGCCCTCATGCACGACCATCAGGGGCCCCGGCATCGAGCCGTTGAAGGTCATCGCCTGGAAGGTGGTGCCCTTCTCGTCGATGACGACTTTCTTCTCCTCGATCGTGAGCTTGAACTCGATGATCCTGGGGCCTTGCTTCGTGGCCTGTTCGTGCGCATGCACGAAGGGCGGTGCGACCAGGTCGATCTTCTGGCGCGGCAGTTTCAGATCCTCGGCGGCCAAAACGGGAGCGGCCAGCAACAGGGCGGTCGCGGCGGCGCTGATCAATGCGGCTCTGCGGGTGAACATCGGAAGCATCCTTCATCTGGAAAAAGACCGTGATGACGGGATGCAGTCTGCGCCGATCCGGGAGGGTCGATTTGCGCTGCAACAACCTTCCGGCCGCTTTCGCCTCCGTAGAAGTCCTCAAAAGGAATGGCGAGCGATGCCGCGGGGCGCGGCGAAGTTGGTGGGGCCGCAGGCCGGTCAGTGCAGTTCGATGGCGAGCCTGACGATCCACCAGAGCGCGGCCGACAGCACGGCGAACACGGCGAGGGTGATGGCCAGGACGCGCAGCAGGTTGCCGGGACCGGCAGCCCGCGTGGCCGGGACCGGAGGAAAATCGTCGAAGCGCGGGAGATGGCTGCGGACGCCCGTAAGCCAGAGCACGAGATCGAGTGCGAACACGGCCATGCCGGGGTCTCCAGGGGGATTGCTGACCACCATCATGGCCCCGGTCGGCCGGCCAGACTTTGAGCGAGCGCAAGGTCGCCGGTCCGGAAGCGGCTAATCTTGTTCCTTATCGAGGCCCCGCCGCGCCCCGTTCGCGGCCGAGATTGACAAATCGGGTGGAGACATGAGGACTGATCTCGCAGCCAGTTACGGCGAGGAGCGCCTGCCGCGTTACACCAGCTATCCGACCGCGCCGCACTTCTCCAAGGCGGTCGATGCCGACACCTATGCCGGCTGGCTGGCGGAGCTTCCGGCGGGGACTTCGGCCTCCCTTTATCTCCATGTCCCCTTCTGCCGCGAGATGTGCTGGTACTGCGGCTGCCACACCCAGATCGTCCGCCGCGACGAACTGGTGGAGGCCTATCAAAAGACCTTGTGCAGCGAGATCGCGCAGGTGACGGGGACGATCGGCCGCCGCATCAAGGTCGAGCACATTCATTTCGGCGGCGGGACCCCGACGATCATGGCGCCCGAAGCCTTTTCGGAGGTGATGGCGACGATCCGGCGCGGCTTCTTCGTGCTGCCGTCGGCCGAGATTGCGGTCGAGATCGATCCCCGCACGCTGACGGCCGACATGGTCGAGGCCATGCGGCTCGCCGGCGTCAACCGCGCCAGTCTCGGGGTGCAGAGCTTCGATCCGGTGGTGCAACGGGCCATCAACCGGGTCCAGACCTTCGAGCAGACCGCCGCGGTCGTCGCCATGCTCCGGCAGGCCGGCATCAAGGGGATCAATTTCGATCTCATCTACGGGCTGCCGCACCAGACCGTCGCCTCCTGCCTCGACACGGTCCGGCGCAGCCTGTCGCTCGCGCCCGATCGCCTCTCGGTGTTCGGCTATGCCCATGTGCCCGGCTTCAAGCGGCATCAGCGGATGATCGACGAGGGCCATCTGCCCGATGGCCTCGCCCGTCATGATCAGGCCTGCGCGATCGCGAACGCGCTGAAGGAAGCCGGCTATGTCCAGATCGGGCTCGATCATTTCGCGCGCCCGGATGATGCGATGGCTGTCGCCTTCACGCGCGGCACGCTGCGGCGCAACTTCCAGGGCTACACCACCGACAACGGCGAAGTGCTGCTCGGCTTCGGGGCCAGCGCGATCGGCCACCTGCCGCAAGGCTATGTCCAGAACGAGGTGCAGATCGGCACCTATGCGCAGACCATTGCTGGCGAACAATTGGCCACGGCGAAAGGCTATGGTCTGACCGACGACGATCGCCTGCGCGCCGACATCATCGAGCGTATCATGTGCGAGTTCAGTGCCGATCTCGGCGACATCTGCGCGCGCCACGGTGCCGAGCCGGAGGCGATGCTGCGATCGGCCGCGCGCCTGCAGCCGCTGATCTCGGACGGGGTGGTCCGGCTCGAAGGGGCCCGGCTCGCCGTGGCGGAGGATTCCCGCTTCCTGGTGCGCAGCGTCGCGGCCGCCTTCGATGCGCATCTGGATCCCGGCAAGCAGCTGCACAGCCGCGCGGTCTAGACAAGCGGTTGAAATTTCCGCCGGGCTGTCGCGATTGCCAGGATCTTTTCGTCGCGTTGAAGAACCCGCGCGCAGCTTGCGCCTCCGCAAAGATGCGCCGCGACCGCATCCTTATCGTCGTTCCATCATGGAGTTCGGCGATGGCTTTCCGGTCCGACGATCTGGTCGACGACGTCATGCGGACGGCGCCGCACACGATTCACGTGTTCATCGCCTTCGGGATGGCCTGCGTGGGCTGTCCGATCGCGACCTTCCACACGGTGGATGATGCCTGTCGCGAACACGGCATCGACCGCGCCGAGTTTCTTGCGGCGCTGTGCGAATGCGTGCCGGCGTGAAGAGGACCGCATCTCGCGCGCGGCGCGCGGATGCCAGGTGAGGGCGGGCCTGCGCCGTAAGCGCAAGCTCCCCTCATTCTCGTTCTAGGTCGCGCCGCTGTCGGCGCTGCGCTCGGCCAGCACGACGAGCCTGTGCGGTTCGCGCAGGATGATGCGCTGACGCCCGCTCTCGACCAGGCCCTGCGCCTCCCAGGCGCTCAGGAGGCGGCTCACCGTATGCAGCGTGGTGCCGGTCATCTGCGCGATGTCCTGGCGGCTGATCGGAAAGTCGATCTCGATGCCCCGGTCCACTTTCCTGCCGGATTGCTTGGCGAGCCTCAGCAGCGCATGGGCCACGCGCTGCTCGACCTGCTGGGTCGACATTTCGAGGATCCGGGTATGACTTTCCTGCAGCCGTGTTCCGATGGTCAGGAGCGTATTGGCCGCCAGCGCCGGAAAGCGCTCGACCAGCCGGGGCCAGGCCGCGGTCGGCCAGATCAGCACGACGCTGTCATCGACGGCCAGCGCAGTTGCCGGATAATGCGCGGCGCCGATCGCCATCGCGAGGCCGAACGTCTCTCCGGGTGCGACGTAGCGCACGACGATCTGTTCGCCGGTCGGCGTGGTCTTCGCGGCGCGGACGTGACCGTGCAGCAGCAGGAAGAAGGACGTCGCGTCGGCGCCCTGCTCGAAGATCGCGGTGTTCCGGGGATAACGCGCCGAACGTGCCTCGCGGAGAATCTCCTCGAGGTCGTCCGGCTTGACGCCGCCGAACAACGGCAAATGCGCAACCAGCGATGTGTCGACCTTTGCCATCCTGCCTCCTGGATCGGGAGTGTCATGGCACCTGCAATCGTCCGCCTGTTTGCGCTAGCGCAAAACGACGGGGGCGGGCGGTCCCTATTTTTCGCGCAAAGATCAGGTCTCACAGGAGTTGCCCTCATGGCTGGTGTCCGATCCCGCGACGTCGATGGCTGGCCCCTGTTTGCGAACAGCTTCAGGCCGTTTTTCCTGTTCGGCGCGATCCAGGCCGGACTCTCGATCCTGGTCTGGCTGCCGATGTTCCATGGCGAGGTGTCGGTCAGTTCCGCCTTCGCGCCACGGGACTGGCACATCCACGAGATGCTTTACGGCTTCCTGCCGGCCGTGATCACGGGTTTCCTGTTCACGGCCATCCCGAACTGGACCGGTCGGCTGCCGATCCGGGGCAAGCCGCTTGCGGCGCTGCTCGCGATCTGGCTCGCCGGCCGCGTCGCGATCACGCTGTCGGCCGATCTCGGCTGGACCGTCGCGCTGGTCGTCGACACCGCCTTCCTGGCGCTGGTGGTCGCGGCTGCGACGCGCGAGATCATCGCCGGCGGCAACTGGCGCAATCTGCCGGTGGTGCTGCTCGTCCTGTTGCTGCTCGCCGGCAACATCGCTTTTCATCTTGAAGCGCATTTTGTCGGTGCCGCCGACGTCGCGATCCGGGTCGGGATCGCCGTGGTCGTGCTGATGATCGCACTGATCGGCGGGCGTATCATCCCGAGCTTCACCCGCAACTGGCTGGTCAAGGTCAACCCCGGGCGGCTGCCTGTGCCGTTTGCCCGGTTCGACGCGGCCGTGATCGGATGCAGCGCGCTGGCGCTGGTGGCGTGGATCATCGCGCCCCTGGCAGGCATCACCGGGGTCATGATGGCACTGACAGGCGGGTTGCATCTGGTGCGGCTGGCGCGCTGGGCCGGCGACCGCACCTTGCGCGAACGGCTCTTGACCATCCTGCATGTCGGCTACGCGTTCCTTCCGTTCGGCTTTCTGTTGCAGGCTCTGGCCGTCTTCGGTGAGTTGCCGCCCAGTGCCGGCATCCATGCCTGGATGGGCGGTGCCGCCGGCACCATGACGCTGGCGGTGATGACGCGCGCGAGCCTCGGCCACACCGGCCAACTCCTGACAGCGTCGCCGGCCACGCAGGCGATCTATGCCGCCATCATCGTCGCGGCGCTGGCGCGGGTCTGTGCGGTGGTGTTGCCGACGCATGGCGATGCGCTGCTGCATGTCGCCGCCTTCTCGTGGTTCGCGGCCTTCCTCGGCTATGCGGTCGCGTTCGGTCCGCTCCTCGCCGGCAGCCGGCGGCGTTCGCTCGCCACGATGGGCGTGACCGTGCCGGTCCACTGAACCGGCGCGAAACGTCGCCCGGCTTGGCTGCCCCGCCCGGGGCCGAGGCTGCCTTTTGCGGCCTTGGTCTCGCCGCGGACGTGCCTCACGGAAACCCCAATCGAACCGGTTCCTTCGCTGCCGCGTCTCACAACATGGCGAGGCATTTGCTCGGCGCGTCCGGCTGGCGGCGCGGCGAGACCGGCAGGAGGACATCGATGCGCATCACTGCAAAATCTCTGGCAACGACGAGCCTGGTTCTCTTGACCTCCGTGGTCGCGCTGCCGGCATGGGCCGCCGATCTGGACGCCAGTTCGGCCATCGATACCGTCACCGTCTATCCCGACGGGGCTACCGTGACCCGGGTGATCGCGGTCGACCTCGCTTCGGGGGACAGCACCCTGGTCGCGAGGGACTTCCCGCTGTCGCTCGATCCGTCCTCGCTGCGCGTCGAGGGCGAGGCCGGCGCCAAACTCACCATCGGCACGATCGATGCGCGGCCGCCGCGCACGGCGCCGCTGGTCAATCTGCCCGAACTCGACCGGCGCATCGAATCGCTCCGCGACCAGCGGGCGGACCTGCAGGGCGCGATCGACGCGGCCGCCGCCCGTCGCAAATTCGCACAGCATTTCGCCGAGGCCTCCCCCGCGGGTCTCGGCGACAAGGGTGAGGCGCGGCCGATCAGCGAATGGCGTGCGGCCTTTGCGGCGGTGGCCGAGGAGGTCGCGACCGCCGACACCGCGATCCGCGAGGCCACGCGCAAGCAGCGCGACCTCGACCGCCAGCTCGCTCAGCTCGAGGCGGAGCGCTCCGCCAAGCCGCCGAACCGGATGGAGGTGCGGATCGACGTCGCCTCCGCGGCGGCCACCAAAGCGACGTTGCGCGTGACCTATGCCGTGCGCAATGCGCGCTGGGTGCCACTGTATGACGCCCGGCTCGACACCGGCGGCAAGGATCGCAAGCCGCAGCTGGAGCTGGTCCGCCGCGCCGAGGTCACGCAGTCGACCGGCGAGGACTGGTCCAACGTCACGCTCGGCGTGTCCACGGTGCGTATCGGTCGCGGCGGCAGCGCGCCGGAGCTGACGACACTGGTCGCGCAATATCCGCAGGTGCCGAAGCCGATGGCGCTCGGGACGGCTTCGGACCTCGCACGCCCGGCTCCGATGACGCGCCAGGCTCAATCGCCGGCGATGGCGAAGGTCGCCGAGGCGGTCGAGCGCGAGCGCGCCGACGAGCAGCAGGCGGTGGTGGAGGTCGGCGACTTCCAGGCCACCTTCAGGATTCCGGGCCGCGTCAGCCTTGGCGCGGCCGAGGGTGCCAAGAGCCTGCGCATCGCCTCCATCAACGTGCCGGCGGATCTGTCGGTACGCGCAGCGCCGGTGATGGACCCCACCGCCTTCCTCGAAGCCAGCTTCAGGCAGACCGACGACGCGACGTTGCTGCCGGGCAAGGTCGCGATCTACCGCGATGGCGTCTTCGTCGGTCGCGGCAGGATTTCAGCCTCGGCCAAGGACGAGACGGTCCGCCTTGGCTTTGGTGCCGACGACAAGATCAAGATCGAACGTGCCGTGCTGAAGCGCAACGAAGGCTCGGCCGGGCTGCTCGTGACCACGTCGAAGACCGACGAGCGTTCGTTCAAGACCACGATCCGCAACGGCCACGACTTCCCGATTCGCGTCGCGATCGAGGATCAATTGCCGGTCAGCGAGAATGAGGACATCGTGGTCGAGATGCTGCCCGCGACCACGCCGCCGACCGCGAGCAACATCCGCGACCGGCGCGGCGTGCTGGAATGGTCGTTCGACGCCAAGTCCGGTGAGGTCCGTGACATCAACTTCGCCTGGCGCGTCCGCTGGCCGAAGGACAAGAGCATGGTGATCGTGCCGGCGGGTTAGGCGACAGTCGCGCCACCGTCACCGCGGCGACACCACCGTGCGCATCGATTGCGGCAGCACGTAAGGCACGCCGTCGACCTGGTGGACAACCGTGTCGATCTCGAAGATGTCGCGGATCGTCTTACTCGTCACGATCTCCGTTCGCGGTCCGTCCGCGACGAGCCTGCCGCCATTCAACACGACCAGCCGGTCGGCGAAGCGAATCGCGAGATTGAGATCGTGCAGGATCGCGATCACGGCGGTGCCGGCAGCCGCGCGGCGGCGCGCCGCCTCGACCAGGTCGATCTGATGGCGCAGGTCGAGGCTCGAGGTCGGCTCGTCCAGCAGCAGCAGGCCCGGTCCGTGTTCGGCCTCGCCGCAGGCGAGCTGCACCAGGACGCGGGCGAAATGGGCGCGCTGCTGTTCGCCGCCGGACAGCGTCGGCATGTGTCGCTCGCGGAAATGCGCCAGCCCCACTTCGTCCAGTGCAGCGTCGACCAGCGCGTTCGATTCGCGCGGGTTGCGATCGCCCGCGCCCATCAGCACGATCTCCGCGACCGTGAAGGGGAAGCTGACATTGACGTGCTGGGACAAGATCGCGCGCCGGCCGGCGAGCTCGCGCGGCGTATAGCTGCCGATATCGCGCTGTTTCAGCAAGACCTCGCCCCCGCTCGGGTGGAGATCGCCGGAGAGCAGCCGCAGCAGCGTCGACTTGCCGGCGCCGTTCGGGCCGATGACCGCGACCAGCTCGCCCGCCCCAACTCTCAGGTCGATGCCGTCGAGCAGCGTCGCGCGGCCTGCGCGCTTGCTCAAGCCGCGGGCTTCGATGACGGCGTTCATGGCGAGGCGAGCCCGCGCTGCCGCAGCAGAATGCCGAGAAAGACCGGCGCGCCGACCGCAGCGGTCAGGATGCCGATCGGGATCTCGGCCGGCGCCACGATGGTTCGCGCCAGCGTATCGGCGCCGACCATCAGGATGGCGCCGAGCAGCATCGAAGCCGGCAGCAGCAGCCGGTGCGCCGGCCCGATGACGAGACGCAACAGATGCGGCACGACGATGCCGACGAAGCCAATGACGCCGCTGATCGACACCGCGACGCCGGTCATGGCGGAGACCAGGACGATCGCGATCCGCTTGAGACGCTCGACATCGACGCCGCCGTGAAAGGCATCGGCTTCGCCCAGCACAAGGAGGTCGAGACCACGCGCGATGAAGGCGCAGACGGCGAGCCCGACGGCCAGAGCCGGTGCGAGCACGGCGGCCTTGGTCCAGGTGGCCCCGCTCATCGAACCCAGCATCCAGAACGTGATGTCGCGGAGCTGGCGGTCGTCGGCAATGAACACCAGCAATCCGATGCCGGCATTGGTGATGGCGGTGATGGCGATGCCGGCCAGCAGGAAGATGGCGATCGATGTTCGCCCCGCGCGGCTGGAGATGGCGTAGAGGATCGCGGTCGTCGCCAGCGAGCCGGCGAAGGCCGCGAGCGGCAACAGCTCGGTCTGGAGAAAGTGCAGACTCTCGCCAAGGCGCGAATCGGTGAGGACGATCGTGCTTGCCGCCGCCAGCGCGCCGCCGCTGGAGACGCCGACAAGGGCAGGATCGGCGAGGGGGTTGCGAAACAGGCCTTGCATGATCGCGCCGGCCGCGGCGAGCAGGCCGCCGACCATTGCGGTCGCCGCGATCCGGGGAATGCGGATCGACCACAGCACGAGCTGGTCGCGCGCCGTCTCGGCCTCGGCGGTCGCGTGGCCGGCCATGCCGAGTGCGGCAGGCAGGCGAGAGAGGGGAATGCCGGCTGCGCCGACGGTCAGCGCGACGAGGCCGGTTGCCGCGAGCAGGGCGAGGAGCAGCGGAAGCGCCATCGACGCGAACCTGCGTCCCGCGCGCGCATGTTGCCGGCCGCGCCCTTCCGCCGTTCCGATCGTCACGCTCATTGCCGGCAGTTCGCCGCCGCCACAGCCGAGGCGAACGCACCGCCATCGGCCAATGCGGGATAGAGCCTGACCGCGAGGTCGCGCGCCGCGGCAGCGGTGCGCGGGCCGAAGCCGAGCAGATAGAGCGCATCCATCGTGACGAAGCTCCTGCCGGCCGCGACCGGAGTCAGGGCAAAGCCCGGATGGGCATAGATCGCATCGGCCTGCAGCGAGTCCCTGCCGCGTTCGATCGACAGCACGACGTCCGGCCTTGCGGCCACGATCGCCTCGTCGCCGATGATCTTGTAACCGTCGAAATCGTCGATGGCGTTGGTGGCGCCGGCGAGGCGGATGATCTCGTCCGCAGCGGTCCTGTGGCCGGCGACCATGGCCCGCCCGTTCTGGAGCGACATCACGAACATCACGCGGACCGGCTTGTTTACCCTGGCGCGCAGCGCGCGGAGCCGGGCAAGATCGGCATCGACGGCCGCGGTCAGGCATTCTGCCCGCGTATCGACGCCCATGGCATGGCCGACCAGCCGGATCTTCTCGACCAGGCCTTCCTCGCTGAAGGTTTCGGGGACCAGCACCAGCGGCACCTTCGCTGTCTCCAGGATATCCATGGTCTCGCGTGGACCCGACCCCTGGGTCGCCAGGATCAGCGTGGGATGGAGGCCCAGCACGCCTTCGGCGGAGATCTGCCGCATGTAGCCGACATTGGGTTTGTCGCGCAGCGCGTCCGCCGGATAGAGGCTCGTGGTGTCGACGCCGACCAGCCGGCTCTCGAGCCCGAGCGCGTAGAGAATTTCCGTGATGGCGCCGCCGATCGAGACCGTGCGCGCCACATCGGCCACACTGACGTCGCGCTTGCGCGCGTCATGCACGGTGATGCCGGCCGCATCTGCGGAAGAGGAGAGTGCGATCGTGCCGGCGAGCAGGAAATTCGTGAGCGTGCGACAAAACGTCATTGCGTGTCACTTCGTCAGGATCAGTTTGTTCTGCGAGGTCAGACGGAGCCGATAGCTGTCCTCGCCATGCGCAATGACGATCTCGCGCTCGGTGGCGAACAGCTCGCGGCTGTCGATCCGGCTGCCACGCATGGTCAAGATTCTGGTGGTTACTGGAGGGCTTTGTGCCGGCCCTGCGCTTCCGCTGCCGTCGTGCCCGGACGTTTCTGACATTGTCGTCGTGATGTGCTTTCGAGATCGTTGAATGCCGCTTGTTTGTACAAGCGGTGCGAGGCGCATTCCAACCGCCGCAATTTACAATCGATGTAAACTGCAGCTTGCCGACATTGACCGTCGGAATGTTGCCACGTAACCAATCATGGCCGTGGACGGCTTGTCCGCGTTTTATAAAATCAGCCAGCCAGTCGTTCGCCTTGCGAACGCACGCCAGCCAAAGACTCCAAGAACTAGAATGAAGTGCAGGCTGGGGCTGATATGGCTGACGGGGCTAGGGTTTCGCGCGCGCTGATTTTGGGCGCGTCGGTGGTTTCAATTGCGGCAATGACGGCGGAGAGCGGTCTGGCGCAGACCGCGTCGCCGCAGGCGGAAAATGTTGCGTCGGAACGGCCGAAGCAGGCCAGGCGCAAGCCGGCGAAGCCGCTAGCTGCGCAGCAGGCGACGGCCGAGGTGATGAACGCCCGTGCCCAGGTCGCCGGTGGCGCTGCCGTGCAGACGCTCGATACCATCACGGTCGCAGCAACCAAGACCAAGGAGCGCGCGATCGACGCGCTCGCACCGGTCAGTTCGATCTCGCTCGACCAGATCCAGGGGCTCCAGCCGAACCGGCTGTCGGATGTCTTCCATGCCGTGCCCGGCGTGTCGTTCCAGGAACGGGGCGACGATCCCGCGACCGTCATCAACGTCCGCGGCCTGCAGGATTTCGGCCGCGTTGCGGTCGTGGTGGACGGGGCGCGGCAGAACTATCAGCGCACCGGCCACAACGCCAACGGCTCCTTCTTCCTCGATCCCGAACTGATCGGCGGCGTCGATGTCGTGCGCGGCCCGACCGCCAACATCTACGGTTCAGGCGCGATCGGCGGCCTCGTCTCGTTCCGCACCAAGGACATCAACGACGTGCTGCGCCCGGGCGAACGCTGGGGTGTCGATCTCTCCGGCTCCTATGGCTCCAACAACAGCCGTGGCCTCGGCTCGGTGTTCGGCGGCGTCCGTGCCACGCCCGACGTCGACATCTTCGGCGGCGCGGTCTACCGCACCCAGGGCAATTACAAGGACGGCAACGGCACCGAGATCGGCAACACCGGCAATCAGGTCGAGAGCGGCCTGATGAAGCTGACGGTGCGCCCGGCTCTAGGTCACGAGGTCAAGTTCGGCGCCACTTTCCAGGACTATCAATACGATATCGGCCAGTTCAACAGGGGGCCGGTCGCGACAGCGGCGCAGCGCGCGCTCTATCAGGGCTCGTCGGTCTATGCCTCGGATACGAAGAACTACACCGGCACCATTACCTGGAACTACGCGCTGCCGAGCGACAATCTGTTCGACTGGCACATGTCGGTCTACGGCAATCGTGTCGATAACGACCAGACCAAGACCTATCACTATTCGACAGCGGGCTCGGCCTATTGCGGCGCCGGCAATGTCGGCAACAACATCTCGGGCTGCGTCGGCGACAAGCGCGGTTATGTCCTCAATACCTACGGCATCGATGCCAACAACACCACGCGCTTCAACGTCGGAGACTGGCGCAATGCCGTCACCTGGGGCGTCGATGCGTTCCAGGATGACGTGATCACGACCGACAGCCGCGGCAATTCGAACATCACCACGCCGAGCGGCATCCGGACCGTGTCGGGCGGTTTCGTGCAATTGAAGCAGAACTACAGCACCTGGTTCGAGGCGGTGAGTGCGATCCGCTATGACCGCTACGACCTGGATTCCGGCAGGACCAGCACGGGCGGGGACCGCTTCTCGCCGAAGATCACCCTCGGCGTGACGCCGGTCGCGGGCTTCCAGCCCTATGTCAGCTATGCCGAGGGCTATCGCGCGCCGTCGATCACCGAGACGGTGATCTCCGGAGCGCATGCGACCGGCGGCGGACCGGCCTTCTTCGTTTGCCCGGATGGCACCAGCGGCCTGTTCTGCTTCCTGCCCAACACGAACCTGCGTCCCGAGGTCGGCAGGAACAAGGAAGTCGGCGTCAACCTGAAATACGACAACATCCTTACCGCCAATGACTCGTTCCGCGGCAAGATCAACCTGTTCCGCAACGACGTCTCCGACTACATCGACCTCGTCGCTTCGACGCCGGTTCCGACCGGGTTCGGCTCGTACAGCCAATACTACCAGTACCAGAACATCGCGCAGGCCCGTATCCAGGGTTTCGAGGCGGAGACCATGTACGATGCCGGCAACTGGTTCGTCGGCGTCGCCGGCCACTACATCCAGGGCAAGAACGTCGCGACCAATATCGGGCTCGCGACCATCACCCCGCGCAAGGTCGTCACGACCGGCGGCGTGCGCCTGCTCGACCGTACGCTGGTCCTGTCGGCGCAGTGGGCGTCCTACGGCCCCAACAACGACGTGCCCGCCGGCTATCTGCCCGCGACCGGGTACGAGCTGGTCAACCTCTACATGACCTACAACGCGACCAGGGACATCGTGTTCACGGCCTCGATCGACAATCTGCTCAACCAGTACTACCGGCCTTACGCCGTCCCCGGCAGCTCCACCGACGGCACCTCGCAGAACGACGTGCTGTGGACCAGCGCGGGTGCGGGCAGGGTCTACAAGGCCGGCATGAAGATTCACTTTGGAGGAGCGTAAGCCGAAAGCCCCGCCACACCGTCAACCTCCGCCCGGTCGCGCTGATGCCCCCAGCGCGGCCTCGGCGTGTCGCCTCGAATATAAAGGAGAGACTTCCATGTTCATTGCCATGAACCGCTTCCAGGTCAAGAAGGGCGCGGAGACCGCGTTCGAAACCGTCTGGGCCACCCGCGAATCCTATCTCGGCAGCATGCCGGGCTTCGTCGAATTTCATCTGCTGAAAGGCCCTGAGGCCGACGACCATACGCTCTATTCGTCGCACACCCTCTGGGTCGACAAGGCTGCGTTCGAGGCCTGGACGCGCTCGGACCAGTTTCGCCGTGCTCATGCGCGTGCCGACAATCCGACCGGCGAGAGCCTCTATCTCGGTCACCCCAGGTTCGAGGGCTTCGAGGTGATCCAGAGCGAAGGCAGGGCCGCGGCGGCCTGAGCACGCGCAGACAACAGGGAGCCGGAGATGCTGAGTACCGAACTTGCCGACCTCAGGGCGCATATGGCCGACAATCCCGGCGCGGTGATCGAGGACGTCGCGCGCGAGCGCCAGGTCACGCCGCGTACGGTGATCGAGGCGCTGCCGTCCTCCATGGTGCATATCGGCAGCGGTCAGCATTTCGCCGCGGCGATGCAGGACATCGCCGAATGGGGCGAGGTCACGCTGATCGTGCATACGGATGACGCGATCTTCGAGTTCACGGGGACACTCCCCGCGGGCGAGATCGGCCGCGGCTATTTCAACCTGATGCAGCCGAAGGGCTTGCATGGCCATCTCCGCCACGAGCGTTGCGATGCGGTCGCCTTCGTCGAGCGTCCCTTCATGGGCAAAGCCTCCGCTTTCATCGCCTTCGTCAATACGGACGGAGGCATCATGTTCAAGGTCTTTGTCGGCCGCGACGAGGCGCGGGCCTTGCGAGCGGACCAGCTGTCGCGGTTCCGGCAGCTCGCCGCCCGGATCGCGGCGCAGCCCGCGACATAGCTTCGTGCCGGCTGTCGGGAGATCGGGATGCTGAGCAAATCGAGGATTCGGCACGTGGTTCTGACGATCGCGCTGGCGCTCGCGCCGACGCCGGTTCTCGCGATCGACGAGGCGTTGTTGCCCCGCCATCTGTCACCCTGGGGCATGTTCGCCGGCGCCGATATCGTCGTGAAGGCGGTGATGATCGGGCTCGCCATCGCATCGCTGGTGACGTGGACGGTGTGGCTCGCCAAGACCGTCGAGCTCCGCCGCAAGAGCGCGCTTGCCGCAGAGCGGATGCGGGCGCTCGAGGGCCGAATGAGGCTGGCGCAGGCGGCGGAGCGGGCTGGCGACGCGCATGATGCCGTCGCCCAGCTGATCCAGTCCTGCGCGAAGGAGGCCGAGTTGTCCGGCGGCGTCTTCGATGACGGCCTTCAGGAGCGAGTCGCATTGCGGCTGGAACGGGTCGAGGCGGCGATGTCGCGGCAGATCGCGCGCGGCATCGGCGTGCTTGCGACCATCGGCGCCACGGCGCCATTCGTCGGCCTGTTCGGCACGGTCTGGGGCATCATGAACGCCTTCATCGGCATCTCCGAGAGCCACACGACGAGCCTTGCGGTGGTGGCGCCCGGCATCGCGGAGGCACTGCTGGCGACCGCCCTCGGGCTCGTCGCCGCGATCCCGGCGGTCGTGATCTATAACCATCTCGTTCGCGGCATCGCCGGTTACCGGGCGCTGCTCGCCGATGCATCGGCGCAGCTCATGCTGCTGGTCAGCCGCCAGCGCGACCACAGGGAGTTCCGCCTGGCGCGAGCCGCGGAGTAGGTCATGGCAGCGAAGCTGGGCGCGGGCGCCCGATCGTCGCTGAAGCGCGGCGACCCCGACGATCTCGACGTCACCCACGAGATCAACGTCACGCCCTTCATCGACGTGATGCTGGTGCTGCTGATCATCTTCATGGTGGCCGCGCCGCTTGCCACCGTCGACATCGGCGTCGAACTGCCGGCGACCGCCGTCGAGCCGCAGCCGCGGCCGGACAAGCCGACCTTCGTGACCGTGAAACCGGATCTCACGATTGCCGTCGGCGAGGATACGATCGCACGCGACGGCCTCGTCACCGCGCTCGATGCCGCCACCAGGGGCCGCAAGGACGAGCGGATCTATCTGCGCGCCGACAAGGCCGTGAGCTACGGCGACCTGATGGAGGTGATGAACGCCTTGCGCAACGCCGGCTATCTCAAGGTCGCGCTGGTCGGCCTCGACGGACGCAGTTGATGCGTGCGAACGCCTTTGCCTTGTACGAGCCGCCCGGAGAGCGCGATACCGCGCGATGGGGCGGATCGGCGGCCGTGATCGTGGCGCTGCATGTTGCCGCCGCGCTGCTGGCGGCGAGCTGGCTGAGGTCGCAGCCTGAGCACGGCGTCAGCCTGCCGGCGGTGCTGATCGACATGGCGCCGGTGAGCGCGGCACCGCAGCAGATGCAGGATGACATCGCGCCGGGACCCGTGATGCAGCAGGCAGACGCCTCCCCGCCGGAGCCGGTGCAGCTTCAGACCAGCGAGGAGACCCTCGCGCCGACGCCGCCGCAGGAGAAGCCGGACGTGGTGGCGCCGCCGGAGCAGAAGCCGGAACCGTCACCTTCCAGGCCTGAGCCTGCGACGGTCGCGCCGGTCGAAAAGCCGGCACCGGTGAAGCCGAAGGTGGTTCGGCGCGAGGCGAAAAAGCCGTCGGAGGCGACGCCCGCGCCGCGCAGCAGCGCGGCCCCGCGCGCCGAGCGCGAGGCACCGATGGCTTCCGCGATGAGCCCCGGCGCAACGGCCTCCGCGATCGCGTCCTACAATCAACGCGTTCGCGCGCATCTGATGCGCTTTCATTCCTATCCGTCCGGTGGCGGCGGCCAGCGCGGCGTTGCCAGGCTGAGCTTCACGCTCAGCCGCAGCGGCCAGGTCACGTCCAGCCGCCTCGTTGGCTCATCCGGCGTCGCTGCCTTCGATGCCCAGGCGATGGCGATGATCCGTCAGGCCTCGCCGTTCCCGCCGATCCCCGACGAGATCGGGAACGGTGCGATGAGCTTCTCGATTCCGGTGGAGTTCACGGTGCGGTAGTGGTCGTCTTCACCTCGCCCCGCTTGCGGGGAGAGGTCGGATTGCATCGAAGATGCAATCCGGGTGAGGGGGACTCCCCGCCACTCCGTCTCTCACCGTGATCGTGGAGGCAGCCCCTCACCCCAACCCTCTCCCCGTAAGAACGGGGAGAGGGAGAGGAGAGAGCCGGGCCTTACTTCGCCTTCAGGAAGTCCGCGACCTCGAGCAGCATGAATTCGTCGTCGTCGGCCTTGTTGGGATCGCGGCTCGACGAGAACGGCAGGTTGTTGTCGTTGCCGACGATGATGTGCGTCTCGTCGACGCGGTCGACGTTCTCGATGGTGAAGAACGGGAAGGTGTAGACCCCGTCATTGAGCGGCTTACGCGCCTTCTTGTCGGGATCCCGGATCTTCATCAGGTCGATATAGCCGATCTTGCGCACGGGCTTGCCGACATTGGCGTCGGTGAGCTCGATCTTGTAAACGCGCTTGAACTTGGCGAGATCCGGAAAGCAGTTCTCGCCGCGCTGGCCCTGCGGGCAGGCCTTGTCGGCGGTGCCTTCGCCGTTGTCGCGCTCGATGATGAGACCGGAGGCCTGGTCGATCATGTTGAAGTCGCCGATCGCGTTGCCGTTCTGCTCGAACACGTACTGCCAGGAGCGGCCGGTGAACTTCTCGGCGGCGACGTCGAATTCGAGGATGCGCGCAGCTTCCTTGCCGTCGACCTTTTCCCAGTCCTTCTTCTCGGCATCCCACAGCGGCCCTTCGAGCAGGCCGTAGAGGAACTTGCCGTCCTTGGACGCGGCGAAGCCTTCATAGCCCTTGCTGCGGCGAAGATTGACATTGGTGTAGGTCGCGCCCGGCGCGCCCGGCGTCGCCACCGCCCAATTGTCGGGCGAGCGCACCGGCTTGCCGTCGGCGATCGTGTCGAATACGCCGAGGATCTTGCCGCTCTTGTCGGCCTTCAGGATGTAGGGACCGAACTCGTCGCCGATCCAGAAGACATCGCCGATGATCTGGAAGCCTTCGGTATCGAAATCGGCGCCGGTGAGGTAGCGCTTTGCGGTGTCCTCATGCACGATGCGGAACGGCACCTTCTTGTCGGGATCGTGCAGGAAAATCGTCTCAAGCCGCTCGATCTTGCCGTTGGCCCAGTCCATCTTGTAGCGGTTCAGGTAGAGCATCGAGTCCGGCGAATTGGCGCGCGCACCCATGCCGTTGTCGGTGATCACCCAGAAGGTGCCGTCGGGCATCGTCTTGATGCCGGAATGGCCCTGCAGCGGCTGGCCCTTGAACGGCAGTGACACGCCGGTCGGACGCTCGTAGGATTTGCCCATCACCGTGCCGAGCGCGTCGACGCGCTTTCCGGTGGTGTATTTGCCCGAGGTCTTGAGGTCGGCCGGCGCATCGGCCGGCGCGTCGATGAAGGTTTCGGCGGGCATCACCACGTGGCCGGCGAGCTTGGCGGGGAATTCGCCCTCGCTCTGCGCGAACGCGGCGCTCGCGGATAGAATGACGGTTGCGACGGTGCTGAGAAAAGTCGCGCGCATGTGCGTCTCCTTGTGTGAGGAGGACGTCTTATGCGGACGGCATATTGCAGTTTTGTGAAACCGGGCGAAAAGCCGCAGCCGCCTTTTACTCCTTTACCGCGCCGGTCAGCGACGACACGTAATAGTCGACGAACAGCGAATAGAACACCGCGACCGGCAGCGAGCCGAGCAGCGAGCCCGCCATCAGCGCGCCCCACTGGTAGACGTCGCCGGTGACGAGCTCGGTCAGGATCGCGACCGGCACCGTCTTGTTGGCGCCGCTCTGGATGAAGGCGAGCGCGTAGATGAACTCGTTCCATGACAGCGTGAAGGAGAAGATGCCGGCCGAGATCAGGCCGGGCACCGCCAGCGGCAACGTGATCCGCCGCAGGATCTGCAGCCGCGTGGCGCCGTCGACCAGCGCGCATTCCTCCAGTTCATAGGGAATCGACTTGAAATACCCGATCAGCAGCCATGTGCAGAACGGCACCAGGAAGGTCGGGTAGACCAGGATCAGCGCCAGCGGCGAATCGAACAGGCCGAACTGCACCACGACCGTCGCGAGCGGGATGAACAGGATCGACGGCGGCACCAGATAGGCGAGATAGATGCCGAGCCCGACATAGGGACTGCCGCGGAAGCGCAGCCGTTCGATGGCGTAGGCGGCGAGCGTACTCGCGATCAGCGACAGCGTGGTCGAACCGACCGCGACCAGCATCGTGGTCCACAGCCAGCGCGGATAGGCGGTGTTGAACAGCAGGTGCTTGATATGCGCCAGCGTCGGCGAGGAGATCCAGAACGGGTTGTGCTCCTTGTAGTTCATCAGCTCGGCGTTCGGCTTGAACGAGGTGATCGCCATCCAGTAGAACGGGAACAGCAGGATCAGCACGAAGCAGCCGAGCGGCAGATAGATCATCATCAGGCGCCGCAGCCCGGAATCCCATTCCATCGTGTCGGGTACGGCCTTGGAGTCGGCGACGGACGGCTGCGCGACGGTGTCAGTCATTGCTCTCTCCCTGCTGCCATTTGCGGCGCGCCAGGCCGAAATAGGAAAACAGCGTCGCGAACACCAGGAACGGGATCATCGACACCGCGATCGCCGCGCCTTCGCCGAGTTCACCGCCTGCGATGCCGCGCTGGAATGCCAGCGTCGCCAGCAGATGGGTCGAATTGCCGGGGCCGCCGCGGGTGATCGCGTAGACCAGCTGGAAGTCGGTGAAGGTGAAGATGATGGAGAAGGTCATGACGATGGCGAGGATCGGCATCATCATCGGGAAGGTGATGTAGCGGAAGCGCTGCCAGGCGCTGGCGCCATCGAGCATCGCCGCCTCGTAGAGCGAGGGCGAGATGGTCTGCAGGCCCGCCAGCAGCGAGATCGCGACGAAGGGAATGCCGCGCCAGATGTTGGCGGCGATCAGCGAGAAGCGCGCCGGCCAGGGCGAGCCGAGGAAGTCGACATTGCTGGTGCGCCAGTGCAGCACGTCCACCAGGAGATAGGAGATGATCGAGAACTGCGGATCGTAGATCCACCAGAACGCCAGCGCCGAGAGCACGGTCGGCACGATCCAGGGCAAGAGGATGATGGCGCGGAGCAGGCTCTTGAACGGAAAATGGTTGTTGAGCAGCAGCGCCAGCCAGAAGCCGAGCGCGAACTTCCCGAAGGTCGCGATCCCCGTATAGACCACGCTGTAGAACACCGCGTTCCACCACAGGGGATCGGTGAGCAGGTACTGGAAGTTCTCGAAGCCGACGAAGACTCCCTTTCGTCCGATCGTGGTGTCGGTGAAGGCGAGCCAGATGCCGAGACCGAGCGGGTAGGTCAGGAACACCGTCAGCAGTCCGATCGCCGGCGCGAGGCACATCGCGATCAGGAACGGCTTGTAGTCGAACAGGCGGACGATCCAGCCCGGCTGCCGATGTATGAGCGCGGGAGGGGGAAGTGTGGTCACGGACATCGCGTTGTTGTCCCGATTTTGAAGGTCACCCCACCGTCATTGCGAGCGAAGCGAAGCAATCCAGTCTGTTTCCGCGGCACCAGTCTGGATTGCTTCGTCGCTTCGCTCCTTGCAATGACGGTCACTGTTCGTCGGTCGCTACTTCTGCCGCCGGAAGTACCGCTTGCAGCGCTGCTCGGCCTCCGCCGCGGCGGCTTCCGGGGTGGAGGCACCGGTCGCCACCGCCGCGAACATCTGGATCAGGACGTAATCGGCGCTGACCGCGCCGGTCGCCGTCGAGATCGGTCCCGCATAGCCGTCGTAATAGGTGCTGTTCATGGTGTCCTTGAACAGCTTGACCTTGGGGTCCTGCGTCCACACCGCGGCGTCGGCATAGGCGGCCAGCGGCTGCGACCAATAGCCGGAATTGGCGTTGAGCCACGGCTCGTACTGGTCCTTCTCCAGCATGAATTGCAGGAAGGCCTTCGCGGCATTGGGATACTGGCTGTGCTTGAACACCATCGCGTTCAGGGTGAGGCCCGCCATCGGCGAGACCTTGGCGACGCCCTTGGGCAGCAGCTGGTGCTCGCTGTCCTCGGCGATCGCCTTGGTGGCCGGATCGTTCTTCAGCGAGAAGTACAGCGAGACGCCGTTGGCGGTCAGCGCGATTTCCTGCGAGGCATAGGCGCGGTTGTTGCTGACGTCGTTCCACGACGTCGTGCCGGGGATGAAGGTCGGGTAGAGCTGCTTCACCCAGTTCAGCGCGGCAATGGTCTCCTTGCTGTTGATGGTGACGTTGCCCTCCTCGTCGAGCAGCGCGGCATTGTGCGACCACAGCGCCCAGCTGGCGAAGCCGTTACCGTCGCCCTTGGCATTGCCGAGGGCGAAGCCGGCCGGCTTGCCGGCCTTCTGCAGCTTCTGGCAGAGATCGAGAATGCCGGCATGGTCTTCCGGCACCTTGTCGAAGCCGACCGATTGCAGGATGGACTTGCGATAGATCAGGGGACCTGCGGTGGCGCCGAACGGCAGGCCGATCCAGGCGTCGCTCTTGTTCTTCTTGCCGTAGCGCTGCGCCAGCGGCAGCCAGCCGCCATACTTCTTGCCGGCATAGTCGGCGACGTCGGTCAGTTCGATCAGCTTGTCGATGTAGATGTGCGGTGCATCGGAGAAGCCGATGATGATGTCGGGGCCGGCGCCGGAATTGGCGGTGACGGCGGTCTGCTGGTTGATGTCCTCCCAGCCGACGAAGTCGACCTTGACCTCGACGCCGGTCTCCTTGGAGAACTTGGCCGCGTTGGCGCGGAAGACGTCCTCGTCGGCCTGGACGAAGCGCACCGGGCGCAGCATGCGCAGGGATGCACCCTTCTCGATCTGGCGTTTGGGCGCCGGGACGTCGGCGGTCTTGATGGTGGATTGCGGTGTTTGCGCTGCAGCACCGGTGGCAGCGAACGTCGCTGCGGATAGGCCAAGCGCCAAAGCGTCACGACGCGTGAGGTCGTTCCTCATCAGTTCCTCCCTATGATGTCTCCCCTCCCGGCGTTGATCGCCGGTGAAGGGCCGTTTCAGTCTCTTGCCGGTGTCCGGCGCGGGTGCCGCGCGGCCGCCTAGCTGTTGGGGCCGCGATCCATGCTGACGGGCTGCCAGCGGCGGAGCGCGGTGTTTTGCAGCACCGACGGATTGACGCAGCTTACCGGCCACATGCCCTGGAGCACCAGTGACAATTCGTAGCCTACACGCCGCTTGCGCGCCTCGTCGAACCGTGCCGAGGCCGAGGCGACATGGGCGGTCAGGGTCACGTTCTCCATGCCGAGCAGGGGGTTGTTGTGCGACGGCGGTTCCGTCTCCAGCACGTCGAGGGCGGCATGGGCGATCCAGCCCTCCTGCAGCGCCTTGATCAGGCTCTCCTCGTCCACGGTCGCGCCGCGCCCGGTGTTGATGAAGACCGAGCCCTTCTTCATCTGCCGGAAGTGCTTCTCGGTGAGCATGTGATGCACTTCGGGCCGTGCCGGGGCGTGCATCGAGACGAAGTCTGATTGCGACAGCACCTCGTTCAGCGTCGCCGGGATCACGCCGTGATCATACATCAGCGTTTCCTGGATGAAGGGATCGTAGGCCATCATGCGCAGTCCGAACGGCGCGGCGCGCTTGGCCACCGCACGGGCGACGCGGCCGAACGAGACGAAGCCGAGCGTTTGCCCCATCAGGCGCGGGATCTTCAGCAGCGCCGGCCGGCCTTCGGACCAGCGCCCCGTGCGCACCATCCGATCCTGCTCGATCAGGCGGCGGAAGCCGGCGAGCAGCAGCATCATGGCGTGATCGGCCACCTCCTCGATGAAAGTATCGGGAATGTTGGTGACGGGAATGCCGCGTGCGGTTGCGGCCTTGACGTCGACGCTGTCGACGCCGACCGAGCCGAGCGTGATGACCTTGCACCTGTCGAGCGCGTCGATGATCGTCTTGGTGATGGGGATGCCCTTGGCATAGATGGCGTCGGCGTTCTTGGCGGCGGCGATGAAGCCGGCCTCGTCGGCGGGTGCTTCCACGATCTCGGCCTCGATCGGATCGAGCGCCTCGCGCTCATAGGAATAGTCGCTGCCCGCGACCGTGAAGCTCGCGCCCTTCGGCGTCACCACCCTGTATTTCGGCATTTCCTGCTCCCGATTGTTTTTTCTTGGTGTGGCCTTGCTCGCACGCGGCAGGCCCTTGCGTCTTTTACGCGAAATCACGGCGGTTGCGTACAATCGCCGGTTGCCGCCGGGGCTTTTGTGCGGCGGCCGGCGCGGCCGGGTCCGGGCTTCTACGGAGAAGCCGTAAGGGGTTGATAAGGTCTGACACACTAAAAGTTGATTCAAGTTCGATTCATCTCGCGTGCCTTGCGTCCTCACATGTCTGGAGCCATCCCGTGAAGTTGAGCAATCTGAAGATCGCCCCCAAGCTTGGTATCCTCGTCGGCGTCACCTTGTTCGGCCTGTGCATCTCGGGGGTTCTGGCCGGCTATCTGATGAAGCGCGAGATGGTCAATGCGCGCATCGACCAGGCCAAGGCGATCGTCGAGATGGGCCGCAACTACGCCCTCGCGCTGAAGAAGCGGGTCGACGCCGGCGAACTGACCAAGGAGGCGGCCATCGCCGACCTTCGTCGCTACGGCAACGCGATGACCTATGACAACGGCGCCGGCTATCTGTTCGGCACCTCCTATGACGGCATCACCCAGCTGGCGCCCGATCCGAAACAGATCGGCACCAACCGCATGGAAGTCCTGACCAATGGCCGCAAGCTGTCCTGGGAGCTGATGAATGGGGTCAAGGCGAACGGCTCCATCCTGCTCTATTACGAATTCGCCAAGCCCGGCCAGGAAGGGCTGATCCGCAAGCTCGGCTATGCCGTCGCCGTCCCCGGCCTCGACATGTATCTCGGCACGGGCGCCTATCTCGACGACATCGACGCCAAGATGGCACCCGTCTACTGGCTGCTCGGCTTTGCCATGCTCGGGATCGTCATCGTTGCCGGCAGCGTCGCCTGGCTGCTCGGCCGCAGCATCAGCCGTCCGCTCGCGCTGCTCGGCGGCCGGATGAAGGAGCTCGCCGACGGCAAGCTCGAGGGCGACATCCCCGGCGTCGGCCGCGGTGACGAGGTCGGCGCGATGGCGGCGACCGTGCAGATCTTCAAGGACAACGCGGTCCGGATGCGGGACCTCGAGCGGGTCGAGGCTGAAGCCCAGGAGCGTGCCGCGGCAGAACGTCGCAGCGCGATGGAAGGCATCGCCAACGACTTCGAGCGCAGCGTCAACGGCATCGTCCGCTCGGTCTCCTCGGCCGCCGCGGGCATGCAGAGCACCGCGCAGTCGATGACCGCGACCGCCAGCGATGCCTCTTCGCGGGCCGCCACTGTGGGTGCGGCCTCGCAGAAGGCCTCCGGCAATGTCGGCACGGTGGCCGCCGCCGCGGAGGAGCTGTCGAGCTCGGTTGCCGAGATCTCGCGTCAGGTCACGCGTTCGACCGAGGTCGCGAGCAGGGCCGTCAACGATGCCGAGCGCACCAACGCCACCGTGCAGGTGCTGTCGTCCGGCGCCGAGAAGATCGGCGAGGTGGTCAAGCTGATCCACTCGATCGCGGCGCAGACCAACCTGCTCGCGCTCAACGCCACCATCGAGGCAGCGCGTGCCGGTGAATCCGGCCGCGGCTTCGCGGTCGTCGCCTCCGAGGTCAAGGCGCTGGCCAACCAGACCGCCAAGGCGACCGAGGAGATCTCCGCCCAGGTCGCGGCGATGCAGACCTCGACCAGCGACGCCGTCGCGGCCATCTCCGGCATCACCCAGACCATCGCCGAGATGAGCGAGATCACCGCCGGCATTTCCGCCTCGATCGAGCAGCAGGGCGAGGCGACGCGCGAGATCGCCCGCAACATCCAGTCGGTCGCGGCCGGCTCGAACGAGATCAACGCCCATATCGGCAGCGTCACCTCGGCCGCGGAAGCGACCGGCAGCGCCGCGACCGACGTGCTCAACAATGCCCGCGAGCTGGACAACCAGTCTGGCGCGCTGCGCAGCGCCGTCGACGGCTTCCTCGCCAAGGTGAGGGCGGCGTAAGCTGCGGCATTGCACCCTGTCGTCATGCCCGGGCTTGTCCCGGGCATCCACGTTCTTGGCGACCGCGTATGAGGATAGACGTGGATGGCCGGGACAAGCCCGGCCATGACGGAGAATGGGGTGGGCTGCGCCCTACTGCTTCTCGATCTTGGCGTTGGTGATCAGCTTCTCCCACAGCACCAGCTGATCCTTCACGAATCCCGCGAGATCTTCCGGCGTGCCGGAGAAGGCATCCATGCCGAGCGTGGCGAGCTGGGCCTTGATCTCGGGCTTCTCGACGATCTTGCGGATCTCGGTGTTCAGCCGCGTCACGATCTCCTTCGGCACCCCGGCCGGTCCGAAATAGCCCTGCCATGAGCTGATGTCGAAGTCCGGCACGCCGGCCTCCTGCATCGAGGGCAGGTTCGGCACCAGCGGCGAGCGGTCCTTGGTCGTGACCGCGAGCGCGCGCAGCGCGTTGCCCTGGACGTGCGGCAGGCCGGTCAGGATGTCGACGAACATCATCGAGACACGCCCGCCCATGACGTCGTTGAGCGCCGGCGGCGAACTCTTGTAGGGCACATGCAGCAGGTCGAGCCCGGCATTGTGCGCGAAGGTCGCGCCCGAGACGATCGCCGAGGACGAGCCGGAGGCATAGCTCAGCTTGCCGGGATTGGCCTTGCCGTAGGCCACCAGCTCGGCGACGGTCTTGGCCGGCACTTCGGGATTGATCACCAGCATGAAGGGCAGGTCGCCGGTGCGGGCGATCGGCGTGAAATCCTTCACGGGATCGTAGCTCAGGCTCTTGAGCAGATAGGGGTTGGCGGAATGCGTCGTGTTGGTCGTGACCAGCAGCGTGTAGCCGTCCGGCGCGGCGCGCGCGACATAGGTCGCAGCGAGCATGCCGTTGGCGCCGGCCTTGTTCTCGATCACGATGCCGACGCCGAGTGCCTGCGACAGATGCTGCGAGATCAGCCGCGTCGTGGTGTCGGTGCCGCTGCCGGCCGCGAAGGGTAGCACCAGCGTGATGTTCTTGCTGGGATAATTGTCGGCCTGCGCGGCGGATGCGGCGGCAAGGCACAGCACGGCCGCACCGGCGCTGCGAAGGTGGCGGATCAACGCTGAAAGCATGTCTGGACGTTCCCTCTTTTCGTTGGCGGGGAACCTAGCCAATCCATATCAAAACCGGAAGACGCGAATTCACTTGTTCTTGTGCCCGGACGCAGCGCCGCGCTTCTTCAGCAGCGCATCACTGCGCGATGCGCTGCGCCCGGGACGCGAGACGCCGAGTAACATCCGCGTCGCGGAATTACTTGACCGCCGATCCCCGTCGCGAGGCGATGACGACGCCGGCGAGCACGAGCGCGTAGCCGATCAGGTGGAATGGCTGCAGCGTCTCGCCGAGCAGCAGGATCGCCATCGCCGAGCCGAACACCGGCACCAGGTGGAAGAACGGCGCGGCCCGGTTGGGGCCGATCAGCGCCACGCCGCGGTTGAAGAACAGATAGGCGAGCGTCGAGGGAAAGATCAGGATGTAGCCGAGCGTGGCCAGCGTCAGCCCGTCGAAATGCAGCACCGCGCCGCTGAAGCCTTCCCAGATCGCGGCGGGCAGCAGCATCGACGCCCCGCAGCAGGTGGTGAAGGAGAGAAAGGAGAGCTGGTGGATCTTCGGCCGGCGCGGGATGAACGCCGAATAGAGCCCGAACGCCACCAGCGAGGACGCGAACATCACGTCGCCGCGGTTGAAGCTGATGGTCGCCAGCGCCGCGAGATCGCCGTGCAGGATGATGATCAGCACGCCGGCCAGCGAGATCGCGATGCCGGCGAGCTGGGCGCCGGTCAGCCGCACGCCGAACAGGACCAGCGACCACAGCGCCACGAACAGCGGTCCGGCCGACTGGATCAGCAGCGCGTTCAGCGCCTGCGTGTACTGCATCGCCCAATACGAGATGGCGTTGTTGAACGCGAACCCCACCAGCGACAGGAACAGCATCAAGGGCAGGCTGCCGCGCAGGGCGGGCCAGTCGCGCTTCAGGTGCGGCCATGCGAAGGGCAGCAGGATCAGGAACACGCCGAACCAGCGGATCGTGGTCATCGTCAGCGGCGGCACATGGGCCCCGACATGGCGCGCGAGCACGATGTTGCCGGCCCAGAACAGCGAGCTCAGGCTGAGCAGCAGATAAGGCTGGTTGTTGAGCCAGCCGGTCGGTCGGAAGGCCGGTGGCGCGGGCGGGGCGGTCGTCATGGGTGTCGCGGAACTTGCGACGGACCATGGCCGCGACGCAAGTCACGGGGTCGCAGGGCTACAATGCGTCCGTGAACCAGGGAGGCGGCTCGTGCGGCTAATATCTTGACCGCGGAACAAGCGCGGCCGGCGTTCCGTCCGATCGGAGGATTGACGTGAAATTCATCGCCCTGGTTTTTTCATGTCTCCTGGCCCTCTCCATGCCGGCCGGCGCGAGCGATGCGGACACCTTCAAGGCGATGGTGGCATTGGCCAATACGGGACATGCCGAGGCGCAGTACCATGTCGGCATGATGCACAATAACGGCATCGGCACCGAACAGAATCCGAGGCAGGCCTTCGCGTGGTTCGAGAAGGCCGCTGCCTCCAACGATCCGTTGGGCGCCTACAAGCTCGGTTGCTATTACGACGGCCAGGGCGCGGGCATCGTGCCGGCCGACGCGAACGAAGCCCTGAAATTCAAGCTCGTTGCCGCCAGGGCCGGCTATGCGCTCGCGCAGCACGATGTCGCCAATCTATATGACCGGCAGGGAAATCCGGAGGAAGCGCTGAAGTGGTGGAGGATGGCTGGCGATCAGGGCTATCCGAGGGCGCTCTACAGCCTGTCCATGGCGCACTCGGCAGGGAAGGGAACGCCGCGCGACATGTCGCTGTCCTATGCCTATTTCAAGCTGTCGAAACTGGCGCCGAAGAAGAATGTGGACGAGATGGCGTCCATGTTGTCCAGGCCGGAGCTCGACAAGGCCGAGAAGCTGGTCTCCGAATGGCGCGCGCAGCCGACCGCTCTGACCCTGAAGGCCAAGACCGGTTTCAGCGCCGCGGAAGAACTCCTGAGGAACGCCGCGAAATAGCGCGAAGGCGAACGAAGGCGACCTAGCTCGCCTGTTTCCGCGACGCCACGAACACGCCCGACAGCACCAGCGCGAAGCCGATGATGTGGAACATTTGCGGGTGCTCGCCGAGGAACGCCATCGCCATGAGCGAGCCGAACACCGGCACGACGTGGAAGAAAGGCGCGGCACGGTTGGCGCCGATCAGGCGCACGCCGCGATTGAAGCAGAGATAGGCGAGCGTGGACGGAAACACGGCGACATAGAACAGGGTGAGGATGTTCGGTCCGTCGAGCTTCATCAGGGGCCGGGCCGACAGCTCCCAGATCTCCAGCGGGATCAGGCAGGCGGCGCCGACGCCGAAGGTGAAGGCCAGGAACGACAGGCCATGCATCGGCGGCCGCTTCAAAGTCAGCACCGAGTAGAGCGCGAAGATGATCAGCGCGACGAGGAAGATCAGATCGCCCTTGTTGAAATCGATGTTCGACAGCGTCGTGAAGTCGCCATGCAGCACGATGGTGAGGACGCCGCACATCGACAGCGCGACGCCGAACGCCTGCGCCGCGGTCAGCCGCACGCCCAGCAGGGCCAGCGACCACAGCGCCACGACCAGTGGCGCGGCCGACTGCAGCAGCAGCGTGTTGAGCGCCTGGGTATGTTCCAGCGCCCAGTATTGCAGCGTGTTGAAGGCGCCGATGCCGGTGATCGAGAGCGTGATCATCAGGCCGAGCCTGCCGCGGATCGCTGGCCAGTCCTGGGCGAGATGTTTCCAGGCGAACGGCAGCACCAGCAGAAAGGCGAAGGTCCAGCGCAGGAAGGACAGCGTCACCGGCGGAATATGCCCGGCGGCGAGCCGGCCGACGATGGCATTGCCGGCCCAGCACAACGCGGTGATGCTGAGCAGCAGATAAGGCTGGTTCGCGATCCAGCTGTGGCCGGATGTCTCCGCGCTGGTGGTCTGGCCGGTGGCGGACATTGTGGTTGTTTTGGCCCCGCATGAGCCGGGCCCCGGCCCGGCGGTGGTCCGGGCCGGATCGTCGCCCGGCCCGTCCAGAGACACGGAAACGGTTCCGATTTCAACGGTGCGCCGTGCATCGCCTCCATGCGCGGGCGATGCGGGAACTCAGGGCTTGCCGGGGACGCGGATCGCGAACGGCTTCAGCAGTTCGGCGCAGGCGAGATAGATCACGACCAGCGCGGCGATGCCGGCCATCATCAGCGGCGGCGGGGTGACGAAGCCGAACCAGCTCCCGACCGGCGTGAACGGCAGCACCATCGCGGCGACGAGGGCAATCAGCGAGGAGGCCGCCAGCACGGGATCGGGCCAGTTGCGCCAGGGCCGCCCGTAGGTGCGGATGACGAAGATCACCAGGATCTGCGTCGCCATGGATTCCACGAACCAGGCGGTGCGGAACTCCTCGGGCGAGGCCTTGAACAGGACCAGCAGGCCCACGAAGGTCAGCACGTCGAACACCGAGGACAGCGGTCCCATGATGGCGGCGAAGCGCACCAGGCGCGACATGCTCCACACCTGGGGCTGCGAGGTCGCCTCCGGCGCGACGCGGTCGAAGGGGATGCCGAGTTCGGAGAGATCGTAGAGCAGATTGTTGAGCAGGATCTGCGTCGGCAGCATCGGCAGGAACGGCAGCGCGATCGAGGCCGCCGCCATCGACAGCATGTTGCCGAAATTCGAGCTGGCGCCCATGCGGACATATTTGAGGATGTTGGCGAAGGTGCGCCGTCCCTCCGCGACGCCGTCGGCGACGACTTCGAGATCGGAGGCCAGCAGGATCATGTCGGCGGCGGCCTGCGCCACGCCGGTCGCTCCCTCCACGGAGAGGCCGACATCGGCGACCTTCAGCGCCGGTGCGTCGTTGATGCCGTCGCCGAGAAAGCCGACGACCTCGCCGCCGGCCTGGAGCGCCTTGACGATGCGCGACTTCTGGTCCGGCGCGAGCCGGCCGAAGGCATCGGCGGACCGGACCTGCACCGCGAGCGCGTCGTCGCTCAGTTCGGCAATGTCGGCCCCCGACAGCACGCGCTCCGCGTTCAGGCCGACCAGGCCCGCCAGCCGCTTCACCACCACGGGATCGTCGCCCGAGAGAATCTTGAGGCTCACCCCGCTCGCCGCCAGCCGGGCGATGGCCGCGGCCGCCGTCGGCTTCGGCGGATCGGCGAAGGCGCAAAAGCCTTCGAACAGGAGATCGGCCTCGTCGTCGCTCTCGACGTCGCGCAGCGCGCCGGTCCATGCCCGCGAGGCGATCGCCACGGTGCGCAGGCCGTCCATGGCCAATGCGTGAACGCGGGCCATCGCGGCTTCGCGCGCCGTTTCGTCCATGCGGCACAAATCGAGCACGGCCTCCGGCGCGCCCTTGACGATCAGCAGCGCGCCCTCCGGGCCGGTCGCCAGCACCGATCCGAGCCGGCGCGAGAAGTCGAACGCCTGCCGACCGGCCAGCGTCCAGCCTTCGGCGGCGTCCGGCCGGCCGGCGACCAGCGCGGCGTCGAGCGAGCCGCGGTCGCCG
>VYLE01000141.1_pt1 | contig 66871 bp, 67 predicted proteins | sample 5114391 | NCBI WGS metagenome assembly VYLE01 (sample SAMN12291771, study PRJNA351875) | freshwater metagenome | isolation source: freshwater lake | place: USA: Michigan, Kent Lake | collected 2013-08-15 | reverse complement strand
GCCGACGCCGCTGCTCCGGCTGCCGACGCCGCTGCCGCCCCGGCCGCCGACGCCGCTGCCGCTCCGGCTGCCGACGCCGCTGCCCCGGCCGCCGCTCACTAATACGAGCGACATCATTCGGGCCTTCGGGCCTGATGAAGGAAGGGCCGTCCCGAAAGGGGCGGCCCTTTTTCGTTGTCCGGTTCGCAGGGTCGCGCGGCAGATGGGCTCCATTTAACTTGCAGGGGTTCGCCGGCGCTCGGTATCCAGTTCCCCGGGACGTCCCCGTCCATCGATTCCAAGGAGCCCTCCGATGCGCATCACCGCCCTGATCGTCGCCGCAGCCGCCGCCCTGACCCTGACCGCCTGCCAGAAGGCCGAGGAAAAGGCCGAAGGTGGCTCGACCGAAGCCGCCGAAGCCGCCGGCGTTGCCGACCCGGCCGCCGCCAACACCACCATTGACCAGGCGGCCGCTGACGCCCAGGCCGCTGCTGACGCCGCCGCCGCCGCTGAACTGGCCCCGGCCGCCGCTGACGCCGCCGCCCCTGCACCGGCCCCGGCTGCCGCTGCTCCGGCTGCTCCGGCCGCAGCCCACTAGACCCGACAGCGGAAGCGGACCATCGGCTACCGCCGACGGACAGGGGCCGCTCTTCGGGGCGGTCCTTTTTCGTTGCGCCGCAGTCCAGGCTGTATAGGCCGTGGCCAATGGTTGAAGACCGCGCACCCCAACTGATCTGGACTGAGGACGGTTCGCCGCGTTCGGGGCGATTCGGCGACGTCTATTTCTCGCAGCAGGACGGGTTGGCCGAAGCGCGCGCCGTCTTCCTCGCGGGGTGCGGCCTGCCGAGGGCTTGGGACGGACACCGCAGATTCTGCGTGGCTGAACTGGGGTTCGGCACGGGGCTGAACATTGCGGCCCTGCTGGACCTGTGGCGTCGTGAGGGGCCGGCTGAGGGGCATTTGAGCGTCTTCTCGGTGGAAGGCTTCCCGCTGGGTCGCGAAGAGGCAGGGCGCGCCCTGGAAGCCTGGCCGGAACTGGCCGGGGCGGCTCGGGCGCTGCTGGATGTGTGGCCGGAGGCGACGCAGGGCTTTCATCGTCTCGACCTGCCCGGATTCAACGCGACGCTGGACCTGGCGATCGGCGATGTCGGCTGGGCCCTGTCACAGTGGACGGGACAGGCTGATGCCTGGTTCCTGGACGGCTTCGCGCCCTCGACCAATCCGGACATGTGGTCGGACGCCGTGCTGGACGGCATCGCGGCCCGGTCGGCACCGGGAGCACGGGCCGCGACCTTCACCGTCGCCGGGGCGGTGCGTCGGGGACTGGCCGGGCGGGGTTTCTCCGTCGAGAAACGGCCCGGCCACGGCCGGAAGCGGGAACGGCTGGAAGCGCACCTGCCGGGGACCCCCGTCGACTCACACCGGACCCTGTCCGTGGCGGTGATCGGGGCCGGTATCGCCGGGGCGGCGCTGGCACGGGCTTTCGCCGCGCTTGGCGTGAAGGCGACGGTGATCGAGGCCGAGGGATCCGGTGCCGGCGCGTCCGGCTTCCCCGCTGCGCTTGTGACCCCGCGGCTCGACGCCGGCGATGCCGGGATCGCTGCCCTTCATGCCCAGGCCCTGACCCGGGCGGCGGCCCTCTACGCCGCCCTGCCCGGTGCTGTGGTCGAGACGGGTGTGCTTCAGCTGGAACAGGCACCCCGCGACGCCGTCCGGTTCGGCAAGGTCGCGGACCAGCCGGTCTGGGCCGCCGGTGCCATGGACGTTTTCGACGCCGCCGCCTGTACCGCCCTGCTGGGCGAGCCCGTGGGGTGTGGCGGCCTGTGGATGCGCGACGCCATGGCGATCCGGCCTGCCGTTGTGCTCGACGCCTGGCTGGCTCCGGCGGAACGGATCACCGCCACCGTGCGCCATATCGAGGCGACCGACGCCGGCTGGCAGTTGCGGGATGCGGCTGACGCCGTGATCCTGGAGGCCGGGATTGTGGTGGTCGCCGCCGGCTGGGGGAGTGCAGGGCTGGCCCCGGCTGTCGCCCTGGCACCGGTCCGCGGTCAGGCGAACTGGGTGGAGGGTGCCGGGGCGGGCCCTGTCGCCTGGGGAGGCTATGCGGTCCCGACCGGAACCGGCCTGCTGTTTGGCGCGACCCATGACCGGGGCGAGACCCACGGCGCGCCGTCGGATGAGGCCACAGCGCGTAATCTGACGACGGTCGCGGCCCGACTGCCGCAGCTGGCGGCCCGGATCGCTGCGGCGGGACCGGCGCAGGCCCGCACGGCGGTGCGCGCAACGACGCCAGACCGGCTGCCACTGGCCGGGGCCATGCCGGGCGTTGATGGCCTGTTTATCCTCGGTGGACTGGGTTCACGCGGCTTTTGCGTCGCGCCCCTGCTGGCCGAACATGTCGCGGCCCTGGCGACCGGCGCGCCATCGCCACTGCCGGCGGATCTGGCTGCCCGGGTTGATCCGTCCAGAGCCGCCAGCGTTACGGCCCTTGTACAACCGGTCGTCAGGGTGGACGGTTGAGCGTCCGGTTCCTTGAGGAGACACCCCCATGCGCACCCTCGCCTTCGCCGCTCTCGGCCTCCTGACCTTTGCAGCGTCCTGCGCGCCCGTCGCGGACGACGACATGGCCGGAGCCGCGCCGCCGCGCGCGCGCCAGTGCTTCAGCGTCCGACAGGTCGACAATTTCAAACAGGGCGGCCTTGATCAGGTCTTCCTGCGCGTGGGCCGCAGCGACGTGTACGAGCTCAATGCGGCCGGCGGCTGTCCCGACATGGATTTCGCCAACCGGATGGCCCTGATCCCGGATGGCGGCATGGTCAGCGCGCGGCTGTGCACCGACGACTGGGCCCGGATCGTGGTGCCGGGATCGACGTCCCAGACCTCCGTCTGCCGCGTTCGGGTCAGTCGCAAGCTGACGGCCGAAGAGATCGCCGCCCTGCCGCCGCGCCACCGGCCCTAGAGCGAGATCGATCCTGGTGGACGCAGTCCGCCACGGCCCGGATTTCGCTCACTGTTCAGGTCTTCTGGGCGTAGCCGAGCCGCTGGTTGAGCTTGTCGATCAGGTCGATGGCCGTGTCGGCAATGACCGAGCCGGGCGGATAGACGGCCGCTGCGCCCATGTCGATCAGGGTCTGGACGTCGGACGGCGGGATCACACCGCCGACCACGATCATGATGTCGGGCCGTCCCAGCTTCTCCAGCTCCGCCTTCAGTTCGGGCACCAGCGTCAGATGGCCGGCGGCCAGCGATGAAGCGCCGACGGCGTGGACATTGGCGGCCACCGCATCGCGGGCGGCCTCAGCCGGGGTCTGGAACAGCGCACCGGCGGTGGCCTCGAGGCCGAGATCGCCATAGGCGGTGGCGATGACCTTCTGGCCGCGGTCGTGGCCGTCCTGGCCCAGTTTGGCGATCAGGATGCGCGGCGGACCGCCGTCATTGTCGACGAAGGCGGCGACCATGTCGCGCGCGCGGCTGATCTTCGGATCGGCACCGGCCTCGCGGGCATAGACGCCGCGCGCGGTCTTCACCGTCGCGACGTGGCGACCGAAGGCGGCTTCCAGCGCGTCGGAGATCTCGCCGACGGTGGCATAGGCCCGGGCGGCCTGCACCGAGAGCTCGAGCAGATTGGCGTTCCCCCTGGCACCCTCGGTCAGGGCGTCGAGGGCGGCCCGGGTCTTCGCCTCGTCGCGTTCGGCGCGCAGGCGTTTCAGCTTGTCGATCTGGGCCGCGAGCACGGCGGCGTTGTCGACCTTGAGCATGGGGATGTCGTCGACCGCGTCGGACAGATAGCGGTTCACCCCGACGACGGTCTGCTGGCCCGTGTCGATCCGGGCCTGGGTGCGGGCCGAGGCCTCCTCGATCCGCATCTTGGGCACGCCGGCCTCGATGGCCCTGGCCATGCCGCCCAGGGCCTCGACCTCGGCCATCAGGGTCCGGGCCTTTTCGGCCAGTTCATGGGTCAGGCGTTCGACGTAGAAGCTGCCGCCCCAGGGATCGATGACCCTTGTCAGGCCGGTCTCCATCTGCAGGAGCAGCTGGGTGTTACGGGCGATCCGGGCCGAGAAGTCGGTCGGCAGGGCCAGGGCCTCGTCCAGGGCATTGGTGTGCAGGCTCTGGGTCTGGCCACCGGCCGCAGCCATGGCCTCGACCATGGTGCGCGGCACATTGTTGAACACGTCCTGCGCCGCCAGCGACCAGCCGGAGGTCTGGCAGTGGGCCCGCAGGGACAGGGAGCGGGGGTCTTTCGCGCCGAATTTCGACACGGCCTCGGCCCACAGCAGGCGACCGGCGCGCAGCTTGGCCACCTCCATGAAATAGTTCATGCCGATGGCCCAGAAGAAGCTCAGGCGTGGCGCGAACCGGTCCACGTCCATGCCCGCCGCGACGCCCGCCTTCAGATATTCGACGCCGTCCGCGAGGGTGTAGGCCAGCTCCAGATCGGCCGAGGCCCCGGCCTCCTGCATGTGGTAGCCGCTGATCGAGATGGAGTTGAATTTCGGGGTGTGCTCCGCCGTCCAGGCGAAGATGTCCGAGACGATCCGCATCGAGGGCTCGGGCGGATAGATGTAGGTGTTGCGGACCATGAACTCCTTGAGGATGTCGTTCTGGATGGTCCCGGTCAGGTCCTTGTGGGCGACACCCTGTTCCTCGGCGGCGACGACATAGAGGGCCAGGATCGGGAGGACGGCGCCGTTCATGGTCATCGACACCGACATCTGGTCCAGCGGAATGCCGTCGAACAGGGTCCGCATGTCGTAGATGCTGTCGATGGCCACGCCGGCCATGCCGACATCGCCTTTCACCCGCGGGTGGTCTGAGTCGTAGCCGCGGTGGGTGGCCAGATCGAAGGCGATCGACAGCCCCTTCTGACCGGCGGCGAGGTTGCGGCGGTAGAAGGCGTTGGACGCCTCGGCCGTAGAGAAGCCGGCATACTGGCGGATGGTCCAGGGATTGCCGGCGTACATGGTCGGATAGGGCCCCCGAACGTAGGGGGCGATGCCGGGCAGGCCGTGGATGAAGTCGAGCCCCTCGACGGCGTCGGGGCCGTAGGCCGTTTCGACCGTCAGCCCCTCGGGCGTGTTCCAGACGTCGCGCGCCGGACCGGTGCCGGTCGGGCCGAGGTCGAGGGCGACCTTTGTGAAGTCGGGCGCGCTCATTGGCCGGCCTCCCGGGTTTGCGTCTCGAAGGGGGCGGCGAGGCGGATGGGGGTGAGCGGCTGGCAGACGTCCCCGCCGGTCTGCGGCGGATGCGGGGTCTCGGTCTCGAACGGGGCGGGACGGGGGTCCGGATCGACGAATTTGGTCACCCCGACCAGTTGCGTGGCGCCGCTGGCCAGGCCCGCTTCGCGTTGGGCGCGCGCGGCGCTGACGCGATCCTGGATATCCCCGGAGCGCAGGGCGATGACCAGGCCGCCCTCGCCCTCGATGCGCTGGAACTCTGCCCAGCCGCCCTCGGCCAGGTCACGGGTGCGGGCGTCGAGGAACCAGGAGCCGGCCGCCGGATCATCGACCCGGCCCAGATGGGCCTCTTCCATCAGCACGGCCTGGGTATTGCGGGCCTGCCGCCGGGCGAAGGCATCGGACCGGCCATTGGCGCGCGACAGGCCGTCCAGCACCACGGCATCAGCGCCGCCGACCGCCCCTGCATAGCCCGCCGCCGTCAGCCGCAGCAGATTGGGCCAGGGATCGCGGGCTGACAGCATCCGCCGCGACGAGCGGCCCTCGATCACGGCCGGCGTCTCGACCCCGAAGGCGCGGGTCAGGGTGCGCCACATCAGCCGCAGGGCCCGGACCCTGGCCAGGCCGTCGAAATACTCCTGATCCAGCGAGACACCGAGGACGGTACCCTTCAACGCCGCCTCGGGCGTCATTCCCGCCGCGATCGCCGCCCTGACCAGTGCCACGGCACTGGCTGCGGCGAAGCCGAGCTCCTGGGCGATCGAACCGCCGGCTTCGTGGACGACCCGGCCGCTCGCCATGAAGAAGGACGCCTCCGGATAGGCCCCCGCGTGGCGCGCCGCCGTATTGGCCGCCAGCATCAGATGCTCGTCGATCGCGCGCGGCGCGGTACCGCCTTCGGCGAAGGCCGACAGCGGGTCCATGTGGAACAGGAGTTTGGCGCGCGGCGAACCCTTGGCCGCGACGGCCAGCGCATTGGCGGCATCCGGCCCGTCCAGACCGGCGTCGAGCCCGACCGGTGCCAGTTCCAGGGCCACGCTTTCGAGCGCGCGGGACAACGGCTCGCTGTCCGACAGCACAGTGCCCTTGAGCAGCACCGAAGCCGCCCCGCCCTCCAGGTCGGCCAGGACGGCGGCATTGACGGCCGCGGGATCGTCCCCCTCCACAAGCGTCCGCACATCCCAGGCCCGTCCGTCGGCGTCGGACGGTCGCGGGGCGGAGACCGGCTGGCCGCCGGTCGCAGCCGCATAAAGCGGACGCACAGCCAGACCATCGGCGTCCAGATGCACCAGACTTTCCAGCGGCCGGTCCTTCAGGGCCTTTTCGGCCAGCGCGCGCCAGTCAGCGGGAGACGGAGTGGGAAACATGTCGGACATCCGCCTCCCATGCATCGCCGGCGCGCGCCGGTCCAGACCCGCGCCGCACACGCCATGACCGGTCCGCGAACGGGCCGAAGGCTGCAGACAGACTGAAACGCCGGGCAGTCGGAGAACCCGCCCGTGCCGTCATGTCTGGATTGTGGGGAGAAGGAATGGTGGACGCGACAGGGATTGAACCTGTGACCCCCTCGATGTCAACGAGGTGCTCTCCCGCTGAGCTACGCATCCGCCAAGACGGTTCCGGACAGGTCCGGAACGGGAAGGACGGGTCTATAACCCTTGTGGGCCGCTGACCGCAAGGGGCATTCCCGGTGCGCCCTGAACTAGGCCGCCACCATCCGCTCGACCTCGCCGACGAGGTCGCGCAGATGGACCGGCTTGGCCAGCACCTTGGCCTGGGGGCTGGCCTGGGCGGCCGAAAGGGCTACGGCGGCGAAGCCGGTGATGAACATGATACGGATGCCCGGCTGGCGGGCGGCGGCAACACGGGCCACCTCGATGCCATCAGCGCCGGGCATAACAATATCGGTCAGCAAGAGGTCCCACGGGCCCTGGTCGAGCGCCTCGATGGCGTCGTCGCCATTCTCGCAGTCGACGACGGAATGGCCGGCACGCTCGAGTGCCCGGGTCAGGAAGCCGCGAAGCGAATGATCGTCTTCGGCCAGTAGAATCCGCGCCATATCGTTGTCCGCCCCGGTCGTCTTTCGGCGACGCTACGCCGCGACTGGTAAACCCGCCATGAAAATCAGGGGCCGGGTGCGGTGGCTGTCTGTGGAGGCCCGGGCGAAACAGGGTAAGGCAAAGGCATGGATCAGAACGGGTGCGGGCCAGAGGACGACAGCGGCGAGGCGTTTGTCGTCCTGCGTCCGCAGACACCCGGCCGTTTCGTCTTCGCCTCACCCCATTCAGGCACCGTCTATCCGCCGGAGATGGGCCGCGATCCGGCCCTGACCGAGGCCAGTCTGCGCAGCGCCGAGGACGCGCTGGTCGACCGGTTGATTGCGTCGGCTGCAGACCATGGCGCGACTGTGGTGTCGGGCCGGTTCGGGCGGGCCTGGGTCGATCTGAACCGTGATCCCGTCGATCTGGACCCTGTCCTGATCGAAGGTGTCGCCGACGGGCCGGTCTCGGCCCGGACCGCGGCAGGATACGGCGTTATTCCGCGGCTGACGGGAGACGGGCGGTCCCTCTACGACCGGCGGCTGTCGCTGGACGAGGCGGGTGACCGGATCGCCCTGGCCCATACACCCTATCATCAGATGCTGGCCGCCGGGATGGCGGCCGCGCGGGCGCGGCACGGCGAGGCCATCCTGGTCGACTGGCACTCGATGCCCGCGCGGGCCACCGAAGGTATCGGCGGGGTGCGCGGGCCGGATGTGGTGCTGGGGGACCGGCACGGGTCTACTTGCGGTGCCGGGCTGACGCGGAGACTTCGGCGGGCGTTCGAGGCGCTGGGCTGGCGGGTGGCGCTGAACCAGCCCTATGCGGGGGGCTGGACCACCCAGCGATGGGGGCGGCCGTCGGAGGGGTTTCACGCCATCCAGATCGAGCTGAACCGGGCGCTGTATTTCGATGAGACGGCCCGGGTCCCGGGCCCCGGCTGGTCGCGCACCGAAAAGGGAGTCGCGCGGGTCATCGCCGACCTGTTGTCCGGCACATAAAAAAAGCCGCGCCCGAGGGCGCGGCATGAAGTCTATAGGGAGGAAACGCCCAGAAGGGCAAGACGCCCGGAGGCGTCGAAACTGAAGCTAGGTTGCAGCGCACAAATCGTCAAGCGTCTATCTCGCAACTGCGTTCACGCCATGTAACCACTTTCGGGTGCTCAGGTCCGTTCCAGCAGCCGACGGGCGCTGCGAATGGCGCGGGCGGCCGGGGATCCGGCCTGTCGCCAGACCATCAGGCAGAATACGGCCGCCACGCCGACCGCCAGCCACAGCGGCCCGAACAGCCATGCCCCCGCTGCCAGCGCGAAATAATAGCCCCTTACGCCCTGGCTGAAGGCGTTCAGCGCCGGGTTCAGAAGATTGGCGGCGGCGTCGCCGAGGGCCGCACGGTCGGCTTCCGTATGCACCTCGGGTGCCGCGCCGATCAGGGCGAGGGCGTAGTTCAACTGTCTGATCGACCAGATGAAATCCAGCAGGCCACGGGCCAGACAGACCAGCACCAGCGCGAGCTTGGCCTCCAGCAGCTTCATCGGCACATCCTCGGCCCCGACGGAGGCGAATCCCTGCATCGCCTGCTCTCCGCCGAAGAGGACACTGGCCACCGCCGCGATCAGCAGCAGGTTGGTTGAGGCAAAGAAGCCGCCGGAGTTGATGGTGTGGCCCATCAGATTGCTGTCCACGAGGCGGATTTCGCGGTGGGTCATGGCCGTCATCCACACCCGGCGGACGACCAGCATGTCCGCGTTCAGCGTGCCGCTGCGCCGCGCCAGCAGGGTCAAAAGCGGGCCGTAGCCCAGCCAGCACAGGATGAAGAGGGCCAGGGCCAGCCAGTCGAACAGGGTCATCACAGCCTCCTCATCACCCGTGCACCGTGAGGCACCCGGCCCGCGCGCTCAAGCAGCGAGCGCTGGCGCAGGCCTCCTGCCTTGCTTCCGCCGCGCCCCGAGCCTATCACGCCCGGCACTTTCGTATCGCACTGCACAATAATCGAGCGCGCCATGAATATCGACGCCATTCCCGTCGGCCCCAATCCGCCCTGGGACGTCAATGTCATCATCGAGATCCCGCAAGGGGGGCTGCCGGTGAAATACGAGATGGACAAGGCGTCCGGCGCCCTCTTCGTCGACCGCTTCCTGCACACGGCGATGTACTATCCGGGCAACTACGGCTTCATCCCGCACACCCTGTCGGACGATGGCGATCCCTGCGACGTGATCGTGCTGAACCCGACACCGGTGGTGCCGGGCTGTATCATCCGCTCGCGCCCGATCGGCGTTCTGAAGATGGAAGACGAGGCCGGCGGCGACGAAAAGATCCTCGCCGTGCCGGTCGACAAGCTGAATCCCTATTACACCGACATCGCCAGCTACCGGCAGCTGCCGACCATCATGGTTGAGCAGATCGAGCATTTCTTCACCCGATACAAGGATCTGGAGAAGAACAAGTCGGTGACGGTCAAGGGTTGGGGCGACGCCGGCGAGGCCGCTGAACTGATCGCAACCGGCATGCGCGCGCATCAGGAAAAGCTGAAGGCCGCCGCCTCCAAAGCCGCCAACGCGGCCTGAGCCTTTCGCGACCGATAGCGACCGGCTAGGGAAACCCATGGCCGCCGCCGAGACCCCCGCAGACGTCTTCAAACGCGCCCTCGCCCATGCGGCGCGGGCCCTGGCGGAGCAGTCGGAGCTCGAGGTGGTGTTCGGCTCCGACGGGCCGAAGCTGAGCAATGGCGTGCTGACGCTGCCGCACCCACCGCGCGATCCGGGTGGGTCCGAGAGCGCGACCCTGCGCGGCCAGGCCGACCGGCTGGCGCTGCGGCTGGCCAATCACGATGAGACCCTGCACGCCCGGCTGCGGCCGCTCGACAGCCGCGCGGCCGAGGTGTTCGAGGCCGTGGAGCAGGCGCGGGTCGAGGCCGTCGGCTCTCAGTCCCTGGCCGGGGTGCGGGCCAATATGGGCGCGGCCCTGCTGACCCGGCTGGAGAAGATGGGGGCCTTGCGGGTCACCGACGCCGAGCGGGTGCCGGTGGCCGAGGCTGTCGCCCTTCTGGTGCGCGAGCGGCTGACGGGCCAGCGCGCGCCGGATGGGGCTGGCACCATGCTGGATCTGGTCCGAACCGCCATGGAGGACAAGGCCGGGGCAAAGCTGAATGCCCTGGCCGAGGTGGCCGATGACCAGGTCGCCTTCGCGAACCGGCTGAAGGATGTGCTGCGGGCGCTGGATCTCGATCCCGGTGACGGGCGCGGCGATGACAGGTCCGAAGAGCAGGGTGAGGACGAGGCCGATCCACAGTCTCCCGACGCCGCCGAAGATCAGGACGAGGAAGACGACGCCGGCGGCGGTGACGGCCAGACCATGGACGGCTCGGCCGACGACTCGTCCCAGGGTGACGAGCGTGAGTCCCGGCCGGACGGCTCGGCCGGCGACCCGGACGGGGAGGCCTCGGACGAAGGTCCCGACGTCAATGAGGGCTCCCTGCCCAACCGCCAGCAGACCGCCGATGATGGCCGCACCGTTGACGCCTACCGCGTCTTCACCACCGCTCACGACGAGGTGATCGACGCCGCAGACCTGTGCGATCCCCATGAGCTGGAGCGGTTGCGGTCGCTGCTCGATCAGCAGCTGACCGCCCTTTCGTCCGTTGTTTCGCGGCTGGCCAACAAGCTGCAGCGCCGGCTGATGGCCCAGCAGAACCGCAGCTGGCATTTCGACCTGGAGGAGGGGGTGCTGGACACGGCACGCCTGACCCGGATCATCACCGATCCGACCAGCCCGCTGAGCTTCAAGGCCGAGAGCGAGAGCCCGTTCCGCGACACGGTGGTGACCCTGTTGCTGGATAACTCCGGCTCGATGCGCGGGCGGCCGATCATGGTGGCGGCGGTCTGCGCCGACATCCTGGCGCGGACCCTGGAGCGATGCGGGGTCAAGGTCGAGATCCTCGGCTTCACCACCCGGGCCTGGAAGGGCGGACAGGCGCGTGAGGCCTGGATCACGGCGGGCAAGCCGGCCAATCCCGGGCGGCTGAACGACCTGCGCCACATCATCTACAAGGCCGCGGATTCGCCCTGGCGGCGGGCCAAGAAGAACCTCGGCCTGATGATGCGTGAAGGGCTGTTGAAGGAAAACATCGACGGCGAAGCCCTGACCTGGGCCCACGAACGCCTGTTGGGCCGGACGGAGGCCCGGCGCATCCTCATGGTCATTTCGGACGGTTCGCCAGTCGATGATTCGACCCAGTCGGCCAATGCGGCCCTCTATCTGGACAAGCACCTGAGGCAGGTGATCGCCGAGATCGAGTCGCGGTCGCCGGTTGAGCTGATCGCCATCGGCATCGGCCACGATGTCACCCGCTGGTACCGGCGCGCCGTGACCATCGTCGACGTCGAACAGCTGGCGGGGGTGATGACCGAGAAACTGGCCGAGCTGTTCGAGGACGAACCCAGGATGGCGCCCGGCCGGCGGCGCAAGGCCGCATGAGAGGGCTCCGGCGCGGCCTCAACCTTGTGATGCTCCTGGCGGTCGGCGCCTGTGCCACGGCCAGCGCCAGGACGGGGCCGCTGGCCGAACCCCTCTCCGGCTGGGAATCAATCACCGTGTCGTCCGAGGCGGTCCCCCTCAGGGCTCCGAGCTACAGGAGGGGTCCGGTACGGTTCGCGGGCGGCGTGGCGCTGCGGTCCGACGATCCAAGGTTCGGCGGTCTGTCCGATCTCAGGCTGGATGCGGCGGGTGGTCTGTTGGCGGTGACGGATGCCGGTGATCTGATCACCGCACGGCTGATCCTGGACACGGCCGGCCGTCTGACCGGGGTTGGCCAGGTACGGCTGCGTCGTCTCACGGACCTCGACGGCCTGCCCATCTCCGACAAGGCGCGCGGCGACGCCGAGGGCCTGGCCATCCTGCCGGACGGACAGGTGCTGGTCGCCTTCGAGGGCGAACACCGCATCTGGAGCTATGGCCGGGACGCCGCCGACCGTCCGTCACCCCGGACCCATCCCGGGCACGCCTTCGCTGATAACGAGGGCATGGAGGGCTTCGTCGGGGACGAGGCCGGCGGCTGGTATGTTGCGGGCGAGGGCGGCGGCTTCTGGCATTGCGACCCGGCTGCCTGCGAGGTGCGCGCCGCCCCGCCGGAGACACCGCTCACCGGCTACCGTCCGACCGGACTGGCCCTGGACAACCAGACCGGCGGCCTGCTGATGCTGGAACGGTTCTACGAGGCCCCGATCGATACCCGGATCCGTGTGCGCCGCATCGACCGGAACGGTCAGGTCACGGCCGAGCTTATCGCCCTGCGTCTGCCGGCGACCGTCGACAATTTCGAGGGCATCGTCACCACCCGAAACGCCGACGGTTCCCAGAGGGTCTATATTCTGTCGGACGACAATTTCAGCGCCCGGCAGCGTACCTTGTTGCTGGCCTTCGACCTTACGCCCGTCCCCTGAGCCTCAGCCCGACGGCGGGACCCGGGCACCCTGCATCTGGCGCAGCATCTCGCGGCTGGCGGCACGATCCTCGTCAGTCTGGACCGCGCTGCGGCAGACCCGGCGGCCGAAGCGGGAGCCGGTCACAGGCTCGGTCCGGCAGACCTGGGTGGTGTCTGCGGTCGGCCGGGCGGCGCTGGTGGCCGGCGGGGCCGACACCTCAGCCTGGGCCGCGGGGGCCGTCTGGGCCGAGGCGGGGGCAGCAGGCACCTGCTGCACAAGGGCGAGGGAGGCGAACAAAACGACGGGCGACAACACCAGGCTCTCCTGTAAAGATCGGGTGCCATATTGCCGGACGGGAGGAACTTCGCAACCCGCGCGCGAGGTCAGACCCGTTCGCTGATCCTGATGGCGGCGCGGCAGCCCGCCTTGATCACCGCGCTGAGCAGGTCATGGCCCGGGGTTTCGCGACTGCCGTGGGCAATGGCGTGGTCATGGTGGGCCAGTTCCTCGTCGCGGAAGACCGACAGTTCGGCGGCCAGGGCCGGATCCCGGTCCTTCAGCTCGGCGATCTGGTCTGCATAATGCTCCTCGATCACGCTCTCGACCGCTTCGGTGCAGGCGTGGGCGGCCTTCACGCCCATCAGGGCCGTACCGGTGCCCAGCGCCAGCGCCGCCAGCCGCCAGACCGGCGTCATGACCGTCGGGCGCACCCGTTCGGCGTTCAGCAGGGCGTCGAACCGGGCCAGGTGGACGGCTTCCTGGGCCTGCATCTCGCCCATCTCGGCGGCAATGGTCTCGCGGCCGGAGCGGCCCTCGAACACCGCCCGCTGGGCGCGGTAGATATGAACGGCAGCATATTCCCCGGCGTGATCGACGCGCAGGATCTCGGCGCGGCGGCGGCGGCTGGCACCCCGGCCGGGGCGGGCGAGGGGGATGCGACGGTTGTCCGCCGGATCCGTCTCCGGACGCTCAGTTTCCAGGCGCTCTGGCATCCTTGGGCCTCTTGGCGGCGAGCAGGCTGAACACGGCCAGGATGGCCGATATCAGGGCGTTCCACCCTGCCATGGACAGGCCGAGGAAGCGCCACGTCACCGCGTCGCACATGACGACCTTTTCGATCGGGCCGGTGCCGAGCGCCAGGGCGGCCAGGTTCTCGAGATTGATGTCGCCGCCGCCGGAACAGGTCGCCGGAAGCTCCCACCACTTCATCTCGCCGCCCATGTGGAAAACGGCTGTGACTGCACCGGTGGTGAAGACGACGGCGAGAAGGAAGGCGGCGATGCGCGGCGTGCCGCGGCTACCCCGGCTGACCACGTGCCAGAGGGTGGCGACGAGGGCGATGGCGACGGCACCCCAGTAAACCTCGCGCTGCTTCAGGCAGAGGTTGCAGGGGGCAAGGCCGCCGAACCGCTCGAACGCATGCGCCGCGCCCAGCAGGGCCAGGGAGGCCGCCAGGGCAAAGGCGGTCCACCACCGCGTCAGGAGTCGATACAGGCCTCTCATCGGAAGACGTTCATAGCGGGGGCGGACGCCCGCGTCGATGCGCTTAGCCGGCGAAACGCGAGATCAGCGAAACCGCCCAGCCGGCTCCGACATAGAAGCCGATCGCCACTGTGGCCAGGGTTGCGGCCCAACCGGCCGCCACCGCCGCTCCGGCCAGGACGAACAGGCCGTCGCGCTGGATCAGCCCCACGGCCAGCAGGGTCAGGGCGACCGACGGCACCGTATTGGTCATCGGCAGGACGATGGTCACGGTTGCCAGGATCATGAACAGGGCCACGACCCTTTCGGCCCAGCCCACGGTGAACATGGTCAGCCGTGGCCGCGAAAGACGCTCGAACCAGCCCATCCGTTTGGTGGCAAAGTCGGCCATGCGATCGAGCCATGCCTTTGAAACGCGGCGCTTCAGAACGGCCTCGGGCAGCCAGGGCTCGATCCGGCCGGCCAGCATCTGTCCCGCCAGCAGCAGGATCGGGATGCCGACGATCTGGGGCACGCCATACAGGGCCGGCACCAGGCAGGGGATGGCGAGGATCAGGATCATCAGGCCGAAGCCGCGTTCGTCGAGCTCATCACGGATTTCCCGCAGGGTCAGCCCTTCAGGCCCGCTCATGGTCGCCAGACTGGCCACCAGGGCGGTGAAGCTCTTTTTCGGATTGTCGACGTGCGGGGTCTCGGTCTGGATCATGGGCTCGATCTCGGCGGGGCAGGCGGGTCGTTATCGGGAAATCGCCGTGAATGCGCCAGCCCGAAACCGCCTGTGAGTCGCCGTCGCGGCGGAGGGTCGCTATAGAGGCCGCCTCCTGCCCCTCCGCCCGACGGATTCCGCATGCGTTTTCTGCACACCATGGTCCGGGTGACCGACCTCGACGCCTCGCTGCGGTTCTACTGCGACCTGCTGGGTCTGGAGGAAATGCGGCGGATGGAGAATGAGGCCGGGCGCTTCACCCTGGTCTTCCTGGCCGCCCCGGCGGACCGGGACCGGTCGGACGCCGACCGGTCGCCCGAGGTCGAACTGACCTTCAACTGGGATCCGGACCCCCAGCCCTATGGCGGCGGGCGCAATTTCGGCCATCTGGCCTACAAGGTCGGCGACATCCATGCCGCCTGTCAGCGGCTGATGGACGGCGGTGTGGTGATCAACCGGCCGCCTCGCGACGGCCGCATGGCCTTTGTCCGCTCGCCCGACGGCATCTGGATCGAACTGCTGCAGGAGGGTGCCGCCCTGACCCCGGCGGAGCCCTGGACCTCCATGCCCAATACCGGGAGCTGGTGACGGTGAAGACACTTCCGATCGTGGCCCTGGCCCTGCTGGGCCTGACGTCGCTCGGGGCCTGTGCCTCGACCGCCGAGACCTATCCGTCGCGCACCGCGACCGAACAGCTGCTGGTCAGCCGGGCCGCCGACCGCGCCGTCGAGGGCCTGACCCTGCCGATCCCGGCGGGGTCGAGGGTCTTCGTCGACGACGCCTTCTTCCGGGCCGAGAGCGGGGCCTATGCCGTCAGCGCGATCCGCAACGCCCTGTCCGACGCCGGCTATGCCCTGGCCCCCTCGAAGACCGAGGCCGACGCCGTGTTCGAACTCCGCGCCGGGGCCCTGTCGCTGGAGCAGATGCGGCGGGTCTTCGGCCTGCCGGAGATGCGGGTGCCGATCAACGACAGCTTCAACGTCGTCTCCATCCCCGAGCTGTCGATCTACAGCCGCCGCGACCGGGTCGGCGTGGCCGAGTTCTCGGGCTTCCTCTACGAACCGAAGACCGGCGCACCCCTGGGTGCCGTCCTGCCCATGACCGGCGAGTTCCGCATCCGCAGCCACAAGCTGCTGATGATCGTCGCCTGGGGCCAGCAGAGCCTTGATCCCGGCCAGCGTGACCCCGGCGACAGCTGGCGGGAGTTCTAGGGGCAAGGGAATGCGGGGCGGGAAGACACCGTCCCTGACCCCTCTCCCTTGCGCCCCGGCCTTCGCTCGGGAATGGTCGCGGCCTCAGTGTTTCCGGGGGTTCCCATGCGCCGTCTGCTCGTCTCGTCCGCCGCCGTCCTTGCCCTGACGGCGGGCGCTTCCGCTGCGGCGGGGCAGGACCCTCACGCCGGTCATGCGGGGCACGCGGCCCCGGTCGCGGCTCAGAGCGAGGATGCGCGGCTGGCGGCGTTTTTTGAGCAGGCGTTCCAGGAGCGGATCGCCCTGTCGCCGCAGCAGATGACCTCGCTGGGTCTCAAGACCGACTACGACAAGCTGGATGACAACACCGATGCGGCGGCGGCGCGGTCGCTGGCCCTGGCCGAGCGGCAGCTGTTGCAGCTGAACGACCAGTTCAATCCGCAGACCCTGAGCGAGGACAGCCGGCTGTCCTGGCGGCTGTTCGAATACGGGGTGGAGCAGGCGCGGCTGTCGAACCGCTGGCGCGACTGGGGCTATCAGTTCGCGGCCAACGGCAATCCGACCACGGGCCTGCCGGTCTTCATGATCAACAACCACCGCGTGACCAGCGTTTCCGACGCCGAGGCCTATGTGGCGCGGCTGATCGAGGCCGAGCGGGTGATGGGCGAGATCTCGACCACTCTGCGGCGCCGGGCGGCAGGCGGCGTGATATCGCCGGTCTTCGTGTTCGCCCCGACGATCGCCAATACGGGGGCGATCATCGCGGGGGCGCCGTTCGATGACGGGGCCGACAATCCGGTCTGGGCCGATTTCCAGCGCAAGGTGGGCGCTTTGGACACCGATGCGGCCACGAAGGAACGGCTGCTGGCCGAGGGCCGGGCCGCGCTGACGGGGCCCTGGCGGCGCGGCTATGAGGGGGTACTGGCGGCCCTGACCGAGGTCGGGGCCCAGGCCGCAGCCATGCCGGACAATGCGGGCGGGGTCTGGCGGCTGCCTGAGGGCGAGGCCTTCTACAACGCCCGCCTGCAGCTCTCGACCACCACCGACCTGACGGCGGACCAGATCCACGAGATCGGCTTGGCCGAGGTGGCGCGGCTGCAGGGCGAGATGCAGACCATCATGAGGCAGGTGGGTTTCACCGGCTCGCTGCAGGAGATGTTTGCGTATCTGAAGACCGATCCGCGCTTCCAGTATCCAAACACGCCGGAGGGCAAGGAACAGTATCTGACCGACGCCCGGGCCTTCGTCGCCCAGGTGATGGCGGCGGCCCCGCAGTGGTTCAGTGACCTGCCGGAATCGGCGCTGGAGGTGCGGGCGGTGGAGTCGTGGCGCGAGGCGACGGCCTCGATCGCCTTCTACAACTCACCGGCCCCGGACGGGTCGCGGCCCGGCATCTACTACGTCAATCTGTCGGACATGACCCAGGTGCTGAAGCCCCAGATCGAGGGCATCAGCTATCACGAGGGCGCGCCGGGCCACCATTTCCAGATCGCCTATGCCCAGGAGATGGAGGGACTGCCGCGCTTCCGGCGCTTTGGGGGCTATGGCGCTTATGCCGAGGGCTGGGGCCTGTATGCGGAGCGGCTGGGCAAGGAGATGGGCTTCTATGAGGACCCCTATTCCGACTTCGGCCGGCTCTCGACGGAGCTGTGGCGGGCGGTGCGGCTGGTGACCGATACGGGGCTGCACGCCAAACGCTGGAGCCGTGAACAGGCGATCGACTATTTCCGCCAGAACTCGCTGCTGAGCGAGCGCGACATCGTCAAGGAAGTCGAGCGCTATCTGACCAATCCGGGGCAGGCGACCAGCTACAAGATCGGCGAGCTGAAGATCATGGAGCTGCGGGCGCGGGCCCGGGCGGCGCTGGGTGACCGGTTCGACATCCGCGACTTCCACGCCGTGGTTCTGGGCTCGGGTTCGGTGCCGCTGGATGTGCTGGAGGACCAGGTCGACACCTGGATCGAGGGCGGCGGCGGCGCGCCGGACTGAGACCGCCCCGTGCCGGCGCGGCCGATCGCCGCGTTGGCGGAACCGGTGGGGCACCCTAGCTGTAACCATGAACCGAACAGGAGACACCGATGCCGCTGCTGATGTGCCCCAATGACAATGCCGCCATGCAGACGCTGGAACGGGGTGGCGTGCAGTTCGACATGTGCCCCAGCTGCCGCGGAGTCTGGCTGGACCGGGGCGAGCTGGAGAAGCTGATGGACTCGGCGATGCAGGACGGTCGGGCCTCCGCGCCCCAGGCCGCGCCGCCGCCGCAGGCACAGCCCTATCCGCCGCAGCAGCCCTGGGGTGGACAGCCTGCCTATCGCGATGAGCGCTATCGCAGCCGCGACGACGATGACTACCGCTACAAGAAGAAGAAGCGCGACAGCATCTTCGACATTTTTGACTGATCAGGCCGCGTCGTCCCGGATTGCCGGTTCGCGGTCGCCGGGATGACGGAGGCCGGGGACGGTTCCTAGGCGGCCAGGCCGGCGGCCTGCATCAGCCCCTTCAGCGGGGCCAGGGACTCCGGTGCAGCCGAGAGGGCGGCGCGGGATTCCGGTGCCCGGAACAGTTTGATGGCCTCGCCCTTGGCCCGGTCCGCTGCGGGACCCAGGGGTGCGGTCTCGCCGGCGGCGAGGCGCAAGAGCACCGACAGCTTCTGCAGGAGCGGGGCCGGCGAGCGGGCCACCATCATGATGATCCGGGCTTCGGCCTCGACAGTGCCCCCGACCATGCCAAGGGCGGTGTTGATCTCCTCATCGTCCCGCTCCGTCAGACCGCAGGCCCGGACCGCGCGCTGCAGCCCGGCCAGCAGGCCCAGTTTCTGCGCCGGGGTCAGGGTGGTGGATGATGCGCGCAGCTCGCTCTCGAAACGCAGGGAGCCGACGCAGGCTGCCAGCCAGCGGGCCGCAGAGCGCTTGTTGGCAGCACCGGTGACGTTTTCGCATAACCGGATCAGGGCCTCGGCTTCGCACAGGACGGTGGTGCAGGGCTTGACGTAGGCGGCGACGAAATCGGCGGTGACGATGGCCCTGGAGCGTTCGTTGAAGGCGGTCTGCACCTCTTCAAGGGTCAGCAGTCGCCCGGCGGTGATGGTCAGGGCTGTTGCAAGGGTGCGCAGGATGTCGATCTCGCCCGTGGCGTCATTGGGGCGCAGACGACGCGGACTCATCAGCTCGCGCAGGATCATGCGGGCCAGGGCGGCGGAGAGCAGGGGAAATTGGCCGGCCTCGAGCCGGGCACCGAGACGGGCAGCGGGGCCATCGACGGCGGGGACCTGCAGGGCGAGACGGGAATCCTGCGCGATCAGGGCATTGATCTCGCGCGGTGCCACCATCCGCACGACGGCGGCCAGTGAAGCCCCCTGGTCGAGGGATGGACCCAGCACATCGGCCAGGCTCGTCCGGGTCCCGAGCATTTCGCACAGCAGCTGTTCGATCGGCACCATGACCATGGCATGGGGCGCGCCGTCCGCCGGGGCGCGATCCGCCAGGTCCATCAGCCGGTCGAGGCGGGGGCGTCCTCCGCGCACCCCCTTGAGGGCACCACAGACCACCCCGGCCATGATGAAGGCCCGGTCCGGCTGGCCGGCCATGCGGTGGGCGATGTCGGCGATCGAACCGTCTTCGAGGCCGGGGAACAGGTTGGATCGGCCGGCGGCCACAACCCGCCCGACCGCCTGGTCGGACAGTTTCTGGTAGTGGCGCATCAGCTCGTGCACGGGTTGGCCGACATCCTGGCTCTCGGGCACGGCGATCTTCTGGATGGCATGCTGCAGCTCGACGCCCGAGGCCTCCAGCTTTTCGGCCAGATCGGGGCGGTGCAGAAGTTCGAAGGCGGTGACGCCGTTGCGGGCCAGCCAGTCCTCAAGCACCCGGCTGATCGTCTCACGGGCATGGGGTGTGTAGAGGTCCTGGGGTGCCGAGCAGCGCGGCCCGGCCTGGTCCTCGGGCACGACCCGCTTGCGCTGCACCTCGGGGGCCCCGCGCGTCAGCACGTTGATGCTGTTGAACAACATGGTGTCCGGGTCGAGGGTCTCCTTGGTCACGCGGACGGCGGCAGCGCGGTCGTCGGAGAGCATGTCCTCGGCGGTCTGGACGGCGACAGCACGGTCCTCCGTCGCCAGCAGCAGGCTCCAGGGGGCCGGTGCGGTCTTGCGGATATAGACTTCGTAGTGGACAGGGCCGGCCATCAAGTCACTCACACTGTGAGCGTCCAGCATGGCACCAAGGCTTTAAGCTCGCGTTTCGTTGTGAATTATGGCGGCGCAGCCCATGATTTACGCCGTAATCTCTCCACGATGTTCTAGAACGGTACCGCTTGCCGCGCGTTGAGATGGCGGTTGAACCGTCTGCAAGGAGCCTGACTTGGCCAACATCACCCTGGTCGATGACGACGAGAACATCGTCGCTTCCGTCTCACTGGCGCTGGAAAGCCATGGCCACAAGGTCACGGCCTGGCACGACGGTGCTTCCGGACTTGAGGCGCTGGAAGCCAGCCCGCCCGATCTGGCCATCCTCGATGTGAAGATGCCGCGCATGGACGGGATGGAGGTGCTGCGCCGCCTGCGCCAGACCTCGCAGATCCCGGTCATCATGCTGACGTCCAAGGACGAGGAGATCGATGAGATCCTCGGCTTCAACCTCGGCGCCGACGACTATATCCACAAGCCGTTCAGCCAGCGTCTGCTGATCGAGCGGGTCAAGGCCCTGCTGCGCCGGACCGGTGCCGACGGCGGCGAACCCGAGCCCTCCGGCGAAGGCTCCACCAAGGCGATCAAGCGCGGCAAGCTGTCGATGGATCCCGCCCGCCACGAGAGCACCTGGGAAGGCAAGCCGGTCAAGCTGACGGTGACTGAGTTCCTGCTGCTGCAGGCCCTGGCCCAGCGGCCCGGTTTCGTGAAGAGCCGCGACAACCTGATGGACGCCGCCTACGACGATCAGGTCTATGTCGACGACCGCACCATCGACAGCCACGTCAAACGCATGCGGAAGAAATTCCGGGTGGTCGACCCCGAGTTCGACGCCATCGAGACCCTGTATGGCGTTGGATACCGCTACCGCGAAAGCTGATCCGCTCCCGGCGGGAGAGGCTGCACCCCGCCGGCGCCTGAAACGCTTCGGCGGTTCCCGGCTGGGCGGGCTGATTCTTGCGCTCAACCTGCTGAGCCTGCTGATCCTGTTCGTCGGGGCCCTGTTGCTGAATGAGTGGCAGCGGGGCCTGATCGAGGCCCGGCAGCAGGCCCTGACGGCCCAGGGCGAACTGCTGGTCCGGGTGCTCGGTGAGCCCCAGATCGGCGTCACGCGCGGGGAGCCGACACCCTATCTGGACGCCATCGAGGCCAGTCGCTGGTTGCGGGACAATTTCATCCCCCAGGGACAACGCGCCCGGCTGTTTGATCTTGACGGCCTCCAGGTCGGCGACCCGATCGCCGACAGCTATGAGGTGACCGAGGTCATACCAGGCGCGCCTCTGCCGGCGGCCCGGCCCGCCGGGACACCGCCGCCCAAGGGCGAGGTCAAGCACAAGGCAGAGCGGGCGCAATACGCCCGGCAGGCCAGCGTCGAACTGGCGGCCGAGGTTGAAGCGGCCTTTACGGGGGCCAACCAGGCGACGGTGCGTCGCTCCGAAACCGGCGACCGCGTGGTGTCGGTGTCCATCCCCGTCCGGCATGTCGAGCACGTCCTGGGCGTACTGACGCTCGAGGCCGGGGATGTGGACGAGACCCTGTCCGCCCAGCGCCGGGCCCTGATGCCCTTCGCCCTCGTCGCGTTGGCGGTGAACCTGCTCGGGTCGCTCCTGATGCACCTGTTCGTGGCCCGGCCGGTGATGCGGCTGTCGGTGGCGGCGGACGAGGTCCGGCTGCAGCGGGCGCGGGCCATCTCCCTGCCGGATCTTGAGGGCCGCAAGGACGAGATCGGCGACCTGGCCCGGTCGCTGGAGACCATGACCGAGACCCTGTCGGACCGGATGGACGCCATCGAGGCCTTCGCTGCCGACGTCTCGCATGAGATCAAGAACCCCCTGACCTCGATCCGCTCGGCGCTGGAGACCCTGCCGCTGGTCAAGACCGCAGCCCAACGCGAGACGCTGACCAACCTTCTGCAACAGGATGTGCGGCGGCTGGACCGGCTGATCACCGACATCTCCAACGCCTCGCGTCTGGATGCCGAGCTGAACCGCGACCGGCCGAGGGCGATCGACCTGACCCAGCTGCTGGCGGAGATCGTGGGTGTCTATGAGGCGGGGGTGAAGCCGGGCGAGGCCCATGTGACCTTTGCGGCCCCAACCGGTGAGCGCGTCCAGATCATGGGCCGTGACGGGCCGCTGGGGCAGGTGTTCCGCAATCTGATCGACAATGCCCGCTCGTTCAGCCCGCCCGGCGGGACGGTACGGCTGTCGCTGGGCCGCGACGACATCGACCCGGACCGGCCGATCCGGGTGCGGATCGACGACGACGGCCCGGGGATTCCGCCGGAGAATCTGGAGACGGTGTTCGAGCGGTTCTATACCGCCCGACCGAGGGGCACGGCGTTCGGGGCCAATTCCGGGCTGGGCCTGTCGATCGTGCGCCAGATTGTCGAGGCGCACGGCGGGCGGGTGAAGGCCGCCAATCGCGCGGATGCGGCCGGCGAGGTCGCCGGTGCGCGGTTCGAGGTCGCCCTGCCCACCGTACCCGCGTCCGGCCGCAGGGCATGACTACCGGCCAGCCGCTGCACGCCACGGCTGTGGCGCACTGGGAGCCCGGGGCCGGATGGCGCGCCATCCTGATCAGCGGGCCTTCGGGCGCGGGCAAGAGCGATCTGGCCCTGAGGCTGATCGGACGGGGCTGGCGGCTGGTGGCCGATGACTCGGTTCATGTCTTCGCCTCGGGCGAGGCGCTTTATGCCACGGCCCCGGACACCATCGCCGGACGGATCGAGGTGCGCGGGGTCGGGATCATCGGTTCCGCCACCCGGGAGGTGGTGCGGCTGGTTCTGGCCGTGGAGCTCGGCGGACCGGCCCCGGAACGGCTGCCGGATCCTGAAACGCGGGTCCTCGCAGGCCGGACCTTGCCGCGGCTGCGGCTGGCCGGTTTCGAGGCCTCGGCGGTTGAAAAGGTCGCGGCGGCCATCGCCGCGCTTTAACCCGGCGCGGACTTGGGCTATTCCGCCCGGCTGGCGATCGCCTCGAAAGGGACCGGGCGCGGGGCGAATTTTGGGGCGCGAGCTTTGGTAATGCCTTCATGATCGGGCTGGTGATTGTCACCCACGGGGGGTTGGCCTCCGAATTTCTCGCGGCGATGGAGCATGTGGTGGGGCCCCAGCGCGGGGTCGCGGCCATCTGCATCGGGCCCGAGGACGACATGGAGCGCCGCCGCCGCGACATCGTGGACGCCGCTGCTGCCGTCAACGACGGTGCCGGCGTCATCCTGCTGACCGACATGTTCGGCGGCACGCCGTCGAACCTGGCCATATCGGTGATGGAAGAGACCCGGGCCGAGGTCATCGCCGGGCTGAACCTGCCCATGCTGATCAAACTGGCCAGTGTCCGCGGCCGCGAGCCGCTGGAGGCCTGCGTCGCCCACGCCCAGGACGCCGGGCGCAAATATATCTCGGTCGCCAGCTGGGTGCTCCAGGGCGATAAATGACCGCGAGCGCCACGGCCAGCATCTGCAACACCCGCGGCCTCCACGCCCGCGCGTCGGCCAAATTTGTCAAACTGGCCTCGACCTTCGACGCTGAAATCCACGTGACCCGCGACGGCGTCACCGTGAATGCCCTGTCGATCATGGGTCTGTTGATGCTGGGCGCCGGCAACGGCTGCACCATCGACATCTCGGCCGAGGGTGCGGAGGCCGAGGCCGCCGTGGCCGGGTTGGTCGATCTGGTCGCGCGCAAATTCGACGAGGACAGCTGACCGGGACGCCTTGGCGGTGGCCAAATGCCGGGACCTGAATACAGTTCGCGTGGCGACCCGTTCTGCCGGGTCTCTGACAAGGGAAACCGATGACCCTGCCCGCCCCTGATGCACCCCAGACCGATCATGCCGCGGGCGGTGTCCTGGGGGCTCGACTGGGTCTTGGCCTGGGCCTGGTTGTGTTTGTCGTGATGCTGGTTCTCGGGCCACCGGAAGGTCTGGACGGCAAGGCCTGGCAGGTTCTCGGCCTGCTGGCCCTGATGATCATCTGGTGGGTGAGTGAGGCGATCCCGGTCGCGGCCACGGCCCTTCTGCCGCTCGGGCTTCTGCCCTTGATGGGCGTCGTCAAGCCGGTCGAGGCCGCAGCGCCCTATGCGGATCCGATCATCTTCCTGTTCGTCGGCGGCTTCATGATCGCCGTGGCCATCGAGCGATCCGGGCTCCACCGGCGCATCGCCCTTGGCGTCCTGAGCCGGGTCGGATCAAGCCCTGCGGCGATCGTCGGCGGCTTCATGCTGGCCACCACATTGCTGTCGATGTGGATCTCCAATACGGCCACGGCCCTGATGATGACCCCGATCGCGGTGGCGGTCTGTGTCGCTGCAAGCGGCCCTGGTCCGGAACGGCGCAAGCTCATGGCCGCCTGCGTTCTGGGGGTCGCCTATTGCGCCTCCATCGGCGGTCTCGGCACGCCCGTGGGATCGCCGACCAATCTCATCGGGCTGCGGTGGCTGGAGGCCAACGGCGTCGGTCTGAGCTTTCCGCAATGGATGATGATGGGGGTCTCGACCATCCTGTTGCTGGTCCCGGTGGCCTGGCTGCTTCTGACCCGGGTCTTCTATCGCCTGCCACCCCACCTGGGGGATGCCGACGCCCATGACGTCATCCGGGCGCAAGCCCGAAGCCTTGGACCGATGCGGACCTCAGAACTGCGCCTGGTGATCATTTTCCTGGGGGTCGCCCTGGCCTGGATATTCCGGGAACCCCTGGCGAAACTGCCGGGACTGTCCGGCCTGACCGACATGGTGATTGCCATTATCGGGGCCTGTCTGCTGTTCATTGTGCCCGCCGGAAAGCCCGAAAAGCCCGGCGAGGCCCTGCTGGACTGGGCTTCTGCCGAGCGCATCCCCTGGGGGATCGCCATCCTGTTCGGCGGTGGTCTGTCGATGGCGGCGGCCATGGAGGCCACGGGTGTGACGCTCTACATCGGCAGCCAGATCGAGGGGATCGCCGGCCTGCCCCTCGTCGCCATCATCCTCGTCATCGTGGCTGCGACCGTGTTTGCCTCGGAGCTCGCCTCCAATGTCGCAACCCTGACGGCGATGTTGCCGGTCCTGTCTGCGATCGTCACCGCCACGGGGGCAGACCCCCTGATCGTCGGCGTGTCGGCGACCTTTGCGGCCAGCCTCGGCTTCATGCTGCCCGTCGCCACAGCGGCCAATGCCATCGCCTATGCCACCGGCGCGCCAAGACAGGCCGAAATGTTGCGGATTGGATTCCTGCTGAACGTGCTGGGCATTCTGGTGATTGCCACCGTGGTGGCCCTTATCGGTCCTCGGCTGGTGGGGGCGGGGACCTAGGGCCGGTCCCCGGCGGCGTCGCCGCCGCTCCGATATGGGCGACGCCGCGGCGGGCGGCGATCTCCACCTGTCGGGCCCGTTCCAGATAGCGGGCCCGGTCCTCTTCGGTCCGGCTGTCGGCGCAGCGGTCGCAAGCGATCCCCTCGATGTAGCGGGGCGAGGTTCGGCCTTCGGGGCTGACCGGCATGCGGCAGCCCCGGCAGAGACTGTGGGTCCCCTCGCTGAGGCCGTGGCCGACGGCGACCCGTTCGTCGAAGACGAAACACTCGCCCTGCCACAGGCTGTCGGACGGCGGGGTCGTCTCGAGGTAGCGGAGGATTCCGCCCTCCAGATGAAAGACGTCCTGCACGCCCTCGGCCTTGAGGAAGGCGGTGGCCTTTTCGCAGCGGATGCCGCCGGTGCAGTACATGGCAACCTTCGGCGGGTTCGGCCCTGCCAGCAGGGCCCTCCCCTCGGTCCGGAACCAGTCGGGAAAATCGCGGAAGCCGCGGGTGTTGGGCTGGATGGCCCCTTCGAAGGCACCGACGGCGGCCTCATAGTCGTTACGGGTGTCGATCACGACCACATCGGGCTGCCGGATCAGGTCGTTCCAGTCGGCCGGCGCAACATAGGTCCCCGCATTGGCCGCCGGGTCGAGGTCCGGCTGGCCCATGGTGACGATCTCGGGCTTGATCCGGACCTTGAGCCGGTGGAACGGCATGGTGGCGGCGTCCGCGAATTTCACATCGAGAGCGGCGAAGCCGGGAAGGGCGCGGATGCCGTCCAGCACGCGGTCGACGGCGGCTTCGGGTCCGGCGATGGTGCCGTTCAGCCCCTCATGGGCGACCAGCAGGGTGCCGCGCACCTCGGGCCGGCACAGGGCCTCAAGCTGATCGCGGACCGCCTGGCAGTCAGCGATGGCCGCGAACCGGTAGAGGGCGGCCACGCGCAGCGGCACGGCAGACGGCGGAGTATGGGTCACCACAGAGCTTTCGCCTGAAAGTCGGGCCAAAGCCAGAGTCGAACGCTCGCCGTCGGGCCTTCGGCCCTGTTGGTGCCGGACATCAACGCACCCCGGACTGTGCGTTCAAGGCGGTGTGCCGCCCGTCCGCGCGACATGCCGGACGGGCAGTTCACCGGGTGGATCAGCCCGAATTCATCTCCACCATCTGGCCGATGATCGGTCCGATGATGTTGCTGTAGTCATCGGTCCAGGGGCGTGCCCCTTGCGGGTCGGACGGCTGCCAGCGGCTGTCGGCACGATATGCGGCCAAGGCCTCAGGGTTCCTGGCAAAGATGACAACGTCGGACGCGGACTCCCAGCGCTCTTCCGCCTCAGCGGTCGGGGTGTGACGCTGGAGCAGGGCATGGGCACCGGCCGCCTCTGCCGAGGCCATGGCGACAAACCGGAGCTGCAGATTGCGGTTCGACAGGTGCATGATGACGACCCCGTCCGGCTTCAGCTTGCTCAGGTAGACCTGGAGGGCTTCCCTCGTCAGCAGGTGGGTCGGCACGGAGTCCGACGAGAACGCGTCCATCAGGATAACGTCGTAGCTGTCCGGTTCAGCCTTGGACAGCGTCAGTCTGGCGTCTCCCGCCACGAAGGAAACCTCACCCTTGGCGCACTCGGCCGTATAGGTGAAATAGTCGGGATCGGACGAAAGCGCGATGATGAGCGGATCGATCTCATAGAAGGTCATCCGGTCTGCGGGACGGACGAAGGCGGCGACCGATCCAGCGCCGAGTCCGGTCACGGCGATGTTCAGTGCAGGCTTCCGCGCGGCCTCGGCGGCGAACACCTGCCCGATGGGGGTTTGCGGGGTGTAGTAGACCATCGGCTCGCAGGCGTGTTCAGGGGCGCGGGCCTGGGCACCATGCAGGGTCGTGCCGTGGGTCATCGTCCGGATTTCCGAGCCGTACACCTCGTCGTCCATGTCCGCGATGCTGACGACCCCGAAGAAATTGCGCCAGCGGGTGCCCTGGGACGCGTCGGTGACCTGATTGGCCGAGAGGGCCAGCACGACCAGCATGCTTCCGACCAGCAGACGCGAGTGGCGAAGAAAGAATACGGCCGGGATGGCGGCCAGCAGGCTCAGGCGCATCGCCCAGACCGCTGTCTCGGTGAAACCCCACTGCCAGACGGCAATCGGCGCCACAGCCAGGGCCGCGACTCCGGCGACCCAGATGGCAATCAGTCGACGATCGATCTTTCCGGCCAGGGGCACGAGCGCGAGGGCCGAGAGGACCAGGACAGCCGGGTATTCAATGACGCTGGTGAACAGCACCGGGGCCAGGAAGGCGTTCAGGGAGCCGCCGATCACGCCACCCAGCGACAGGCAAAGATAGAAGTCGGTCAACCGTGCCGGATGCGGCCGGAGATCGTACAGCCGGCTGTGGCAGGCCAGGGCGGAAAGGAAGAAGGCCCCGAGATTGACCACGAACTGCAGCAGGAAATTGTCGGACGCGAACGGAAGCAGGGCGAGGCACAGGGCCACCGCGACGAGCTGCATCTTCAGCAGCAGGTCGTCCGAAGCGAACCTGCGGTCGGCGAAGGCGAGAATGAAGGTCACCAGGTAGAGGGCGAGCGGCAGGACCCAGAACAGCGGCGCTGAGGCGACGTCCGTCGTAAGGTGGCTGGTCAGGCCCAGCATCAGGCTGGAGGGGATTGCGGCCAGGGCGATCCAGATCGCGCGCTGGCGCCAGGTCGGCGCGGCCGGGAGCGCCTCGGTCGGACTGTCCTGGGTTACAAGGCCGGAGCCGCGGCGCAGTATCATCAGGCCGAGGACGGCGAGCACGGCGACGAAAAGGCCGTATCCTGCGGTCCACAGGATGCGCTGGCCGGACAGGCTCAGGAGAGGCTCGACGATCAGCGGGTAGCTGAGCAGGGCCAGCAGGCTGCCGACATTGCTCGCGGCATAAAGGCGATAGGTCCGGTCGGCTTCGGATGGCTCCCGCCAACGGGCATACCAGGCCTGGACCAGCGGCGCGGTCGCAGACATCACGGCGAAAGGCGCACCGACGGACAAGGCGAGCGTGCCCAGCAGCCACATGATCGGCCGATCGACATCAGCCTCCCCGAGCATGCCGGAGATCCGCAGGGGCAGGACCAAGGCTGCAGCCAGAAGCAGGACCAGATGGATCGTGACCTGGCCGCGGATCGACCCGACCCTCTGCAGAAGGTGGGCATAGGCATAACCGACCAGCAATCCGCCCTGGAAGAAGGCCATGCTGGTCGTCCAGACCGCGGCGCTGCCGCCGAGAAGGGGAAGGATCAGGCGGGCAACGATCGGCTGCAGCAAGAAGACGAGCGTCGCGCTCAGAAAGATCGTGATCGTGAAAAGTACCGACGCGTTGAGTTTTGACGCCGTCCCGCCGGCCGCTTGATCTGTCATCCGTTCCCCCAAAAAGACTTCTGCGGCGACCGGGTCGCCGCAGCCTGAACCGCCTGTACCGCTCGCACTCTCCTCGGGCGGTGTCACGCCAGGTCCGCCCATTATGAGCAGGTCGCCCTTTGACGATCGGCCTGTCGTTCAAGCATTGCTAACCACGCGGACATGCTCCGCTTCGCAAATTTTTTGGAGGGCGGATCATGCTGCGCCAGTTTATCACTCAGGTCGTCGAAGTCCTCAAGGACGAGTCCGGCCTCACCTCGACCGAATACTCGACCATGGGCGGTGCCATGGCGGGTGGTACCTTCACCATGGCGGACGCGCTGACCCAGGCTTCGGGCACCGCTTTCGACAACGTGATCAACGCTGTCGCCGGCGACTCCGGCACCGCCTAAGCATCAGACTTCAAGTAGCTCGATATGGGCGATCCGGTCCTCTGGATCTATATCGCCCTGGTGTCGGTGCTACTGGGTTGTGCCTACAGTGATATCAGGGCGCGGATCATTCCGAATCTGCTCTGTGCCCTGGTAGTCATTCTGGGTATCGCTGAGGCGTTTGCTGTTGAGCGGTCGGACCTTCTACGGTCTGTGCTTGTCGCACTGGTCGTGTTTGTCGCGATGATGCCGTTTCAGCAGAAAAAAGTATTGGGCGGTGGTGACGTAAAACTCATCGCCGCCCTTTCTGTTTGGCTCGCTCCTCTTGAAGTGGGCCGTTTTTTCCTTTTTATTCTGTTGGGTGGCGGGGTTCTGGGGCTCTTCTACCTTGCGAAGAACTGGATCATCGGGTTGATCCGGCGGGAGCCCTCGCCGTCTTCATCCGTGCCCTACGGTGTCGCGATCGTGTGCGGATTTCTCGCCGTGCATCCGGGTCCGTTGTTGGAGGTGCTTTTCAGATGAATGATACCCCGCCGAACGGTGAGCCCGGCCAAGGGCCAGGGTCGCAGCCTTCGAAGGCACCGGCGGGGTCTCCGCTGAAGAACATCGCCTATTTTGTCGGGTCCATGGCGGCGGCCTATCTGATCATCCAGGGGGTCAAGCTGTTCGTTCACCCTTGGCTGGTGTCAATCGGCCTCTGGCCCCTGTCCGGAGGGTGAGCATGAGCGACCCGGGCCCCTTCAAGCTCAAGTTGAAACTGCCCCAGCCCACTTCGCGGTTCGGGATGGCGCTCAAGAACGTCAGCATGTTTCTGGTCGCGCTGGCCGTGACCGCGGGATTGGGGACGGTGCTGAAGTCCTGCATCTCCGAGTCCGGCACCAACGGTGAATACTATCTTGAGGCCCGCGAAACGCTCCGCGCAGGCGATGTCCTTTCATCCGGGAACGTGACCTGGCGGTCCGCGAGGGGTGGCAGCCCTGCCGGGGCCTTCCTGACCTCGGATCGTTCGGGCGGCGCTGTCTTCGGTCAAACGCTCACGCGGCCGGTCCTGGTCGGAAAGCCGGTTCCGGCGAACAGCTTTTCACAGGCCGGCTCAGGTTCGATCGCACTGGAGCCCGGTGAACTGGCCTTTGTCCTGTCGGGTGCCGAGACCGAGGCTGTGGCCGGTTTCGTGAAGGTCGGCGACCAGGTCAATGTGATCGCCGTTCTCGGTGCGGCCGGCAACAGCAGCTATGTCGCTCCCAACGTCGGAACCGTGGTCGAGAGCGCGCGCGTCCTTGCGGTTCGTGAGGGGGCCAGCCGACGCGCCGGTGGCGGAAGGGAGGCGACCGTGGCCATCCTTCTGACCCAGGAGGAAGCCGAGGACCTGGCGGCCTGGAGATATGCGGGACGGCTCGTGGTGGCCCTCGCCGGTGAATTCGTCGGCCTGGACCGGGATGTAGAGTGGCGGCCTCTCTTCGAGATCGAGTCCGGAGTCTCGCCCAGCCTGAGCAGTTCGGACGGGGAGGAGGTCTCCATCTACTCCTCCGACGAGGAGGTCGCTTCCGAACCGGTCGCTGAGGAAGCGCCGGGTATCCAGATCATCAGCCCTTCCGGCGTTCAGGTAAGGCCAGTTCAGTGATGTTGCGCTTTCTGACAGGCCTTGCTGTTGCGGTCGCTGTGCTCTTCTGCAGCCTCCCGGCAAATGCTCAAGCCATCCCGCAGCAGCTTCGCGCCGGCGGTGTGGCGGTCCTGACCGCTGACCGGGACATAGCCTCCGTGGTCGTTTCCAATGAACAGGTCGTCAGTATCCAGACCCGCGGACTGAGGAGCGTTCTGGTTTTCGGAAAGAGCGAGGGTACTGCAGAGGTGCTTCTCCTCGACTCGTCCAACCGAGTGGTTTCACAAGAATTTTTCGATGTTTACTCGGATGTGAGCGCGATTGAGGCGCTTGTCCGGCGAACGGCGCCGGACGCCCGGGTCACGATCGCGCGTTCGGGCAACACGATCGTCCTCAGCGGTACCACGGTCGACTCGGCCCAGGCCGCCATGATTGTCGATCTCGTCACCGGCTCTGTTGAAGGTGCGCGTGTTGTTAACCTGCTGGCCTCGAGCATCGATAACCAGTTCGCCGTCTCCGTGAAGGTCCTGGAGGTGCGCCGCAGTCGGGTTGAGGAGCTCGGACTTCGCTGGCAAACCCTGAACCGTTTCAACGAGGGTATTGCGACCGTCGGTTCCGGCATTTCGAACGCCGTGGCGCAATCGGTGACCGCCGGCCTGTTCGGAACCGCCCGGTTCACGGTCGATCGGCTCACCCTCGATACCTTCATCGAGTTTCTGCGCAGCGATGGTGCTGCAACCCTGCTGGCCGAACCGGTCATCCTGGCGACGGACGGACAGCGGGCGCGGTTCCTGGCCGGCGGCGAGCTGCCCGTGCCGGTCCCCTATCTGAACACCCAGGGCGGCACCTCCACCCTTGGCTACACATACAAGCCGTATGGCGTGACGCTGGAGTTCACCGGCCAGATCCTGGACGGAGACCGGGTTCGCCTCCAATTGGCCCCCGAGGTCAGCGCCGTGGACCGCGGCCAGGCCGTCGAGTTTGCGGGAGCCCGGGTTCCGGCCCTGACAACACGCAAGGTCGAGACCACGGTCATTCTCAATTTCGGCGAAAGCGTCGCCATCGCCGGTCTGCGCTCATCGGATTCGAGCCAGACCCGGCGTCGACTGCCGTTTTCGACGCCCTTCGGCATCGGCGATATTCTGGCCGGCAGCCGCGCCGAAGGCGATAACGAGATGGAACTTGTGCTGATCGTGACCCCGGTGCGCGGTCATGAAGCCCCGGCACAGATCCCGGCTCTGACCGAGCCGGCCATTCCCGGTAGCGAATAATGAGCCTCGACAGACGGTCGATCGTCGCCGATCTGATCAGCGCGGCCGCGGGGCATTTCAAGCCGGATGGGCTCAACGGGCTCGTTGTCGGGCCGGAAGAGCTGGGCCGTTTCTGCAGCGATCGGCTGGCGGCGTCCGGGGAATTTCTGGATGGCCCGACCATCGTCGATGAAGTGGTCGCTGAACTGCTGGGCTTCGGCCCGGTTGACCCGCTGTTCAGGGATCCCTTGGTCACTGACATCCTGATCAACGGCCACGACACTGTGTTCGTTGAGCGGGCAGGCCGGTTGGAGTGGGTCGAGAACAGGTTCAACGACGCGGATCACCTTGCGTCGTTCGTTCATCGCCATGTCGCGCGCGCCGGACGGGCAGTTAACCGGGCCAGCCCCTGGACCGATGTCGAACTCCAGGATGGTTCGCGGATGCATGTGGTGGCCAGTCCTGTGGCCAACAGATCCCATCTGGTCTCGATCCGCCGGTTCCGGGAACAGCCCTTCACGCTCCGGGAGTTGCAAGACCTGGGTGCGATGACGGAAGCCCAGCGCCAATGGCTGGAATCGGCCATGCAGGACCGGCTGAACGTGGTCATCGCCGGCGCCCCCGGTGTCGGCAAGTCCAGCCTGCTTGCGGCCTTGCTCGGACTGGCCGCAGAACATGAACGCATTCTTCTGCTGGAGGATGTAACCGAGCTTCGGATCGACCATCCCCATTGCGTGCGCCTCCAGACGCGGGCCATCGCCCATGGAAAGGCGGAGCAGGCCAATATCCGGGCGCTGGTCAAGGAAACCCTGCGCATGCGACCGGACCGGCTGATTGTCGGCGAGGTCCGCGGTGCGGAGGCCTTCGACATGCTCAACAGTATGTCGACCGGACTCAGGGGCTGTATGACCACGGTTCACGCCGGATCGGTCGATGAGGCCCTCGCCCGGCTTTCCACCCTTTATGCCGAGGGTGGCGGCCAGTCGGACACGAAGGCGGCGCGCGAGCGTGTCGAGGCCGCCCTGGATGCCGTGATCTTCCTTGACCGTGAGCCCGATGGCCGTCGCCGGATGGGTGAGATCCGCTGCCTGGAGCGGGCCGGTGGAAAGAACTGAGTCCCAAAGGTATTGGCTGGGTGCCTCGATCGGACTGGTCGCGGGGGGTCTTGCCTGGTTCTGGACGGAGCAATGGCTGATCGCCGGAGCTGTGGGGCTCGGAGCCGCCTTCCTTGTCCTGCAAACCCTGCGGTCCTGGGCCCAGGAGCGTCTTTCGGATGAGCGGGCCGCCATCCTGGCGCTCCTGCACGACGTCAATCCGCTGCTGGCGACCGGAGAAACCTTCCCGTCCGCACTCTCTGCTGTCGCCCGCCAGGGGTCCCACCCGGCGGCGCTTGCGCTGGCCAATGCGCTCGACGTCGAGTTCGCCGGTGCCCGTTCCGCCCCGTCCGCGACGTCGACGGCGCGCTGGCCCCTGGCCAGCCTGCTGTTCCAGCTGACCCTGTTTCAGCGTGCCCAGGGCGGCGATCCCTTTCCGATGGTGGCCTCCCTCACACGGCGGCTGGAGCTGACGGCCGAGCTTGCGCGTCGCCGCGACCTGGCGCTGATCCAGATCCAGTGGCAGGCGAACGCGATCACCCTGATCTTCGGTCTGGTTCTGGTCGCCGGTCTGATCCGGGCCGGGCCCTTCATCACGGCCCTGATCGAAACGGCAGAAGGCCGGAGTTTTGTCGGTGTATCCGCAGCGCTCGTGATCTGGGGCCGGATCATTCTGAATCGATTGGCGGAGCTCCTTGAATGATCGGGCCAGGCCAACCCGAACCCGGCCGGCAGGAGGCCCTCGACGCCGAGTTGATCGCGATTGCCGCGGCCACCGCGAGCGACGCCGGTGCGACGCCGGCCGAGGCCCTGGCGCTGGCCCTCAGGGTGTCGGAGACCTTTGCCTCCAGTACGCTCGTCGGTGAGCTTGAACGCGCGGCGCTCCAGCTCCGGCTGGCCCCGAACCAGGGCGTTGAGGCGGAACGTCTTCAGGTTCAGCCGCTTGTCGGCGATCTGCTCCGGCTGGTGCTCGAAAGCGAGCGGAACGGCGACAATCTGCGAACCAAGCTGGATGCCCATCTCCGGGCGGCGTTTGAACGGCGGGAAATTCTGCTGAAAAAGCGGATTGAGACCATTCCGGTCTATATGATCGTGGTCCTGGTCCTGTTCTTCATGCCGGCCATACTGCTGGTGCTGACCGGTCCCTCCTTCCTCGCCCTGTTGCGGGCGCTCTATGCGGCTTGAGGTGCTCAATCTGAGCAAGGGCAGCGTGGCGTGCCGGATGCGGTCCGTTTAGAACCCATAAAGGAAGTTTTTGCTGGCGGGGTCGCGCGATGAATCGTCTCTTCAAGACAGTGGTGGTCGGCGTAACATTCGTTTTTGGCGGGATGACGATTGCTCCTGACCTGAACGGTGTCGCCCAGGCGCAGGTCGTCCCGACGAAGATCGTCAAGAAGGCCCCGAAGAAGATCATCAAGGCCCCGGCCAAGAAGTCGGTCAGCAAGATTACCAAGGCCCCGAACAAGAAGGCCTCCAAGCGACTCACGAAAGCTGCCCAGCGCCGGGCTGCGAAGAAAGCAGTGAGGAAGGCTAGCGTCGCCAACCGGGTCGATTGCCAGGTCGTGAGCGGTGGCGTGACGGACTGCCGTCCGATCGCGGTGAAGAAGACTGTCCGCAAGATCGTCAAGAAGGCACCGTCGAAGGTCGTCAAGAAAGCTGTCGGCAAGGCCGCGAACAAGCTCGTCAAGAAGGTAACCCGGAAGCCGCCGACCAAGGTCATCAAGAAGGCCGTGGGCAAGGCTCCGGCCAAGGTCATCAAGAAGGCCGTCGGCAAGGCTCCGACCAAGGTCGTCAAGAAGGTCATTCCGAAGGTTCTGCCCAAAGCTCCGCCGCGGAAGAGCTAGGATCGGATGAGCGATGGCCGGGCGCAGAAGGCGACATCGAGCGGCAGTTAGGCTGGCGATCCGCCTGAGGCGTGCCTTCCCCCTTGTCTCGGGCGTACTGTCTGACCGACGCGGCCTTGCGGCCACGGAGATGACCATCCTGCTGGCGACCCTCGCGGTTGGTATTGCCAGCATGGGCTACAGTGCCGGCCCCGCGATCAAGAACTATGCGGATCGGCTCTCGGCCATCTCGGTCCAGGCACGATGCCTGGCGGCTGTTCCCGCGACTGAACCGCTTCCGGATTGTAGCGGGGTTACGCCGTAATGCTGGGTGTGCAGGCCTCCATCCTGACCCTGATCCTGTTCGTGACCGGTTGTGAGCTGGCCGCGCCCGGGGTGACGTCCTCGACGATCCGGGCGGCCGCAGAGATCACCCTGACGATCCGTGAAGGGACCTATACCCGTCTTTGTGAGCGCGTGCAGGTTGAGGGCGGCGTCTGTCCTTCTACCTAGGGGCGGCCTGGCAGCCAGTGTCTGCAGCCCATTGATCGGAAAAGACTATTTTTCCGGCTTCTTGATAAATATAACAGTGTGTGATTAAGGTTCCCGAACGCCCCGGGGGGGGATGGGGGTACCAGGTGACGACTGACAACCGCGCCACAAGATGTTCAGTGACGCCTGTCCCGTGAATGTCCAATTGCACATCGTTGCGCGCGTGTTTCAGCTGTTCACTGACATGCGCGGCCGACTCGGTCTGGATGCCGATAATTTCCACATCCTCTGCGCCTTTGAGCTGGCAGAGCTGGCGCACCAGAATCGGTCCGGGTTCGGGGCCATGGATGCCGGTTCCGAACTGTCCGCCTCCACCGTGTCGGAGATGACCTTTATCCCGAGACAGACTGTACGGCGTCGATTGGAACGGCTCTGCGTGCTGGGCTATGTCCACTATCTCGGTGACGGGCGATACACCCGCGGCCCACGTCTGCCCGAGCTGGAACTTTCCGACCGTCTTCGCGGCATCTATCCGCTGTCGGCGTCAGCCTGACGCGGCCTGTCCCCCGGCGGGCGGGTGAGCGGACTGCAGTGGACGGCGTCCTCGACGGCCCATCATGTGAGGATTACCGCCCGATCCTGCCCAGACCCTCGTCGATCAAGGATCTGGTGGAGCCGAGGGGAGTCGAACCCCTGACCTCGTCATTGCGAACGACGCGCTCTACCAACTGAGCTACGGCCCCCCAAACCCCCCGGGAGGATGGGGGGCAGGTGAGCGCGCGACATACGAGGGGCGGAGCCGGGGTGTCAACGGGGTTGCCGTCGCCCGGCCCGTGGCAACGGAATCGATGGACGCCGGAATCCTTGGACCTGGGCCGCGGCCACGCTAGAAGCGGAGCAGATTTCGCTTCGGGAGCCCCTTCATGGGTTACGCCATCGTCTGGCTGGTCAATACGATCCTGTCGATCATGACCTGGTCGATCATCCTGTCGGCCATCATCAGCTGGCTGTTTGCCTTCGACGTCATCAATCGCCGCAACCGGTTCGTGAACCAGATCGCGGACTTCCTGGACCGCCTCACCGCGCCGCTGCTGGAGCCGTTCCGCCGGATCATTCCGCCGCTGGGTGGCATGGATATCTCGCCGATCGTGGTGCTGCTGCTGATCAATTTCGCGCGGATCCTCTTCAACCGGATGAGCGCACCCTATCTGATCTCGATCCTGGGCTGACGGTGCCGGCGCAGCATCCGGGCCTTGTCGGCCGCAGCCCGTCAGGACCGGTTTCGCTCAGACTGCGCGACCAGGACGCCACGGCAAGGCCGGTTCCGGTCCTGGGCCGTGTTCCGGCCTTGCACCGTCCCGCAGGGGACCTAGAGTGCCCCTCCGACCGGGCCTTGCGCCTGCCAGCCAACCGGACTCCATGACCACGATCCGATCCGTCGCCATCGTCGGCGCAGGCCAGATGGGCGCAGGCATTGCCCAGGCCGTGGCCGCGGGTGGCTACCAGGTAACGCTGTATGACACAGCCCCCGACCGTGTGCCCAAGGCGCAGGCTGCCATCGCGGCCAGCCTGGCCCGCCAGGTCGAGCGCGGCCTGACCGATCAGGCCGCGGCCGACTCGGCCCTGTCGCGGATCACGGCCGCCGCAACGCTGGCAGATGCGGCCAGGGCCGATCTGGTGATCGAGGCGGCGGTCGAGGACGAGGCCGTGAAGAAGTCGATCCTGGCCGAACTGGCACCGCTTCTGGGACCTGACACCCTGCTGGCGTCAAATACCTCCTCGATCTCGATCACCCGTCTGGCTTCGGTCACGGACCGGCCCGACCGGTTCATCGGCCTGCATTTCATGAAGCCGGCGCCGGTGATGAAACTGGTGGAGATCGTGCGCGGCATCGCCACATCGGCCGACACCTATGAGGCGGCGGTCGCCTTCGCCGAGTCCCTGGGCAAGACGACCACCAATGCCGAGGACTTCCCCGCCTTCATCGTCAACCGCATTCTGGTGCCGATGATCAATGAGGCGATCTACACCCTGTACGAGGGGGTCGGGAATGTGGCCTCGATCGACAAGGCGCTGAAACTGGGGGCCAACCATCCGATGGGGCCGCTGGAACTGGCGGACTTCATGGGGCTGGACGTGGTTCTGGCGATCATGAATGTGCTGCATGAAGGTCTGGCCGACAGCAAATACCGGCCCTGCCCCCTGCTGGTGAAATATGTCGAGGCCGGCTGGCTGGGCCGCAAGTCGGGGCGCGGCTTCTATGACTATTCCGGCGATACGCCGGTGCCGACGCGGTGAGCCTGGCGCAATGATCCCGATCCCGGAAAAAGCCGAGGACTTTCCCGGGCAGGAGCGGGTCACCTGGCGGCGCGAACCGCACTGGCTGGTGCTGGCGGCGCTCGCCGGGGCGCTGTGGCCCCCGATCCCGATCACCCTGCTGATCTGGCCGCCGCAAAACTGGGCCCCCTCGCTGGAGATCGACCCGCGGTTCGTGGCCCTGGTGATCGGGCTGATCGCCGTGCCGGCCTGCCTGTGGCTGCTTCGGCGCGAGCGTGAGCGGACCGGACGGCCATCGACGAGGCTGGGCGTGGTGTGGCGGTTCATGTTCTACGGCGGTCTGCTGGCCGCCGGGCTGCAGGCCCTTTTTGCGCTCATCCTTTGCATCCTCGGCTGGTTTGAGGCTGGCGGCATCGCCCAGGCTGCGGGTGCGACGGAGACCACCCTGCTGATCTATGGCGTCGGCCTGCTGCCCGTCGCCGTCATGATCGGGGTCAGCTATGCCCTTTGGGCGGGCCTGTGCGCCGCCTTCATCGCTTTCAGGCTCCAGCCTGAAGTGCGGGACCGGCTGGGCCTCATGGGCGACGCCGAAGAGATCTGAACGCCCCGGGTGGCGGGTTACACGGAATTCAGTTTCAAGAGCGCGCCGCTTCGGCCAATCTTCCGCCCGCCAAGATGGGGGGAAATGTCATGGCCGCTGCTGAAACAACCGGGGACGCGGTGACCGCGCCGCCCGCTACACTGGTGCCTGTCGCCACATCAGACCGACTGTTCAGCCTGGACATGGTCCGCGGCTTCGCAGTGCTGGGAATTCTGGCGGTCAACGCCATGACCTTCGCCTGGCCCTGGGCGGTCGTATCCAACCCGCCCTTGCAGACAGGCTTCGACGCCGAGGCCGCGCAGGGCTGGCAGATCATGCACGTCTTCTTCCAGGACAAGATGCGCACCCTGTTTTCCATGCTGTTCGGGGCCTCGATCTTCCTGATCGGCGGCGAACGCGCAGACAAGGCGCGCGGCAAGCTGTTGCGCAGCCGCCTGTTCTGGCTGGCGGTGTTTGGCCTGATCCATGGCCTGGCCTTCTGGTTCGGCGACATCCTGCTGCTCTACGCCTGGGCCGGCCTGTTCGTGATGCTGGTGCGGTCGTGGAGCGCGCGTAGCCTGCTCATCGCCGGCGTCAGCCTGAATCTGGTCTGCTCGGGCCTCTATGTGGGCCTGATGTCGTTGATGGCCCTGGCACCGCCCGAGGCCCTGACCGGTGCGATGGAAAGCATGGGCTGGGGCGGTGATCCGGCCAAACTGGCCGCGTCCATTACTTCCTTCCAGGGCGACGCCCTGTCGGTCAGCCTGGCCCAGCTGAACAATTGGCTCCAGTCCACCCCCGCCATGCTGATCTTCTTCCTGCCGGCGACGGTGGCGCTGATGATGATCGGCATGGGCCTGTTCAAGTCGGGCTTCCTGGCCGGCCGTTCGCCGGTCTGGGTCTATGGGTTGTTTGTCGTCGCCGGGGCCGGATCGCTGTGGCTGGTCTGGCAGGAGACATTGGCGGTGGTCGCGGCCGGATTCCCGTTCATCGAGATGATGACCAAGCCGTACAACACCTTCCTCGCCCCCTTCGTCTCGCTCGGCTACGCCAGCGTGCTGATCCTGCTGGCGCGGTTCGGACTGAAGCTGATCCTGACGCCCCTGGCCTGCGCCGGGCGGATGGCCTTCACCAACTACCTGACCCAGACCCTGATCATGACCACCATCTTCTACGGCGGACGCGGCCTGGGCTGGTATGGGCAGATCGGCTGGCCCGAGATGTGGATGGTCATCGGCGGCGTCTGGGCGGCCCAGTTGATCTGGTCGCCCCTGTGGCTTTCAGTGTTCAGCATGGGGCCGCTGGAATGGGGTTGGCGCTGCCTGACCTACAAGCGGATGGTGCCGCTGCGCAGGGCCTAGGGATCGGGAACGGGGACTTGGGAGTGCGGCCCGTCGATGACTGCGTCCCTAGCCCCTAGTCCCTGACCGCCGGTCCCTCTAAAGACGCGGCATGACCGCAGACGCCACCGCTCCCACCCGCCCCGAAGCCCGCAGTCCGCGGGGGTTCGCCGACCGTCGCGGCCGCGACCTGATCGCCGAGCGCCGGCTGGTCCAGCGCGTATCCGAGGTTTATGAGCGCTGGGGCTTCGAGCCGCTGGAGACGGGGGCTTTCGAATACGCCGACGCCCTCGGCAAATTCCTGCCCGATTCTGATCGTCCCAACGAGGGCGTCTTTGCGCTTCAGGACGATGACGATCAGTGGATGGCGCTGCGCTACGACCTGACGGCACCGCTGGCCCGGTTCGCGGCGCAAGGGTGGGAAACCCTGCCCAAGCCGTTCCGCCGCTACGCCTTCGGCCCGGTGTGGCGCAACGAGAAGCCCGGTCCGGGGCGGTTCCGCGAATTCGTCCAGTGCGATGCCGACACCGTCGGTTCGGACCGGCCCGAGGCGGATGCCGAGATCATCGCCATGGCCTGCGAGGGTCTGCGCGCCGCCGGTCTGGAGGCCGGTCAGGCCGTGGTGCGGGTGTCGAACCGCAAGCTGTTTGACGGGTTGTTCGAGGCGGGCGGGATCACCGACCCGGGCCAGCGACTGACGGCCCTGCGCGCTATCGACAAATACGATCGTCTGGGCTGGGAGGGCGTGGCGGCCCTTCTGGGCGAGGGACGTCTGGATGACTCGGGCGACTACACGAAGGGCGCGCGTCTGCCGACCGGCGCGATTGCGACCATCGAAGGCTTCCTGTCGTCGGTTGCGGCCGAGGGGCTGACCCGGGGCGAAACGCTGGACGCCGTGGCGCGGGTCCGGGGACTGGGCACCATCGGCGAGGCGGCCCTCACCGAGCTCGCCGCCATCGATGCGGCCCTGAACGCCATGAAGGTCAGCCAGGACGCCGTGCGCTTCGACCCGACCATCGTGCGCGGGCTGGAATACTACACCGGGGCCGTCTTCGAGGCCGAACTGCTGCTGGACACGGTCGATGACAAGGGTCGGGCCGTGCGCTTCGGCTCGATCGGTGGCGGGGGGCGCTATGACGATCTCGTGGCGCGGTTCACCGGCGAGCGACTTCCGGCGACGGGATTCTCGTTCGGGGTGTCGCGCCTGGCGTCGGCACTACGGGCCGCGGGTCGGGGCGACGAGGACGCGGTGCGCGGGCCGGTGGTGGTCATCGTCTTCTCTGACGCCGACATGCAGCACTATCTCGACGCGGTCTCGGAACTGCGTAACGCCGGAGTTGCCGCAGAGCTGTATCTGGGCCGGGCGGGGATGAAGGCGCAGATGAAATACGCCGACCGGCGGGGTGCCCCTGCCGCCGTCATCCTCGGCGGAGACGAGATCGCGGCCGGCCAGGTGACGGTCAAGGATCTGGACGCGGGCCGGGCGCTGGCGGCCGGTGTCAGTGACAATGAGGCCTGGAAGTCCGAACGGCCAGGCCAGCAGATCGTGCCGCGGGCGGAGCTGGTTGCTACCGTTGCCCGCATCGTCAGCCAGGCCCGCAAGGCCTCCTGACTTATCACTGATAAGTCTCAAAAAATTCCGGCTTCGCCTGCCGGTTCATTGACTTGAGACGGTAAATGTCGTTTTTCTGACGCACTCGGGCGGCGCAGCGTTTCGGCGCAGCAGCAGCCTGGAGGCGTTTCGGGGAGGAAACGTCCGCTCTTCAAAGAGCGAAAGAAAGCCCGTCGCGATGTATCCCCCGCGGCGGGCTTTTTTGTGCCTGTAGCCTGGCGCTGGGCGCCGTTGAATGGTGGCGGGTGTCCGTTCGACGGTCCCGGTCGCCACCCTCACGCGCTGGCGACCCACCCCCTGACTCCCGACCAGGAAAAAGGGGCCGGAGCGCTGGCTCCGACCCCTCCTCCGTCTTTCAGGCTTCCGCCCCTACCAGATGCGGACGCGCTCTTCCGGGGTCAGATAGTATCGGTCGCCGGGCTGGACGTCGAAGGCCTCATACCAGGCGTCCACGTTTCTCAAGGGGCCGATGACACGGAATTCCGCCGGTGAGTGCGGACCGACGGTGACCTGCTGGCGCAGGGCATCATCGCGGTAGAGCGTCTGCCAGACCTGGGCCCAGCCGTAGAAGAAGCGCTGGTCGCCCGTGACGCCGTCCAGCACGGGCGACGGCTGGCCGTTCAGCGACAGGTGATAGGCCTCCAGACCCACGGCCACGCCGGCGGCGTCACCGATATTCTCCCCCATGGTCAGCCCGCCCTGGAGGAAGAAGCCCGGCAGGGGCTCATAGGTGTTGTACTGGGCTCCCAGTCGGGCGGTCAGGGTCTCGAAATTGGCCTTGTCCTCGGGGGTCCACCAGTTGCGGAGCACACCGTCGCCATCGGATTTGGAGCCCTGGTCGTCGAAGCCGTGGCCGATCTCGTGGCCGATCACCCCGCCGATGGCCCCGTAGTTGACCGCCGGGTCGCCGTTCGGATCGAAGAAGGGCGGCTGCAGGATGGCAGCCGGGAAGACGATCTCGTTGTTGGTCGAGTTGTAATAGGCGTTCACGGTCTGGGGCGTCATGCCCCATTCGTTCTTGTCGACCGGATCGTTCAGGCGGTTCAGCTGGTACTGCCACTGGAAGACGCCGGCGCGCTCGGTGTTGCCGAACAGGTCGTCACCCCGGACCTCAAGGGCCGAGTAGTCGCGCCACCGGTCGGGATAGCCGATCTTGACGGTGAATTTCGCCAGCTTCTCGAGGGCCGCCGCCTTGGTCGCCTCGCTCATCCAGCTGTAGTTCGGGATGCGGTTGCCGAGGGCGGTGCGCAGGTTTGCGACCAGCTCCTCCATCTGGGCCCGGTACTCGGGCGGGAAGTATTCAGCGACATACTGCCGTCCGATCGCCTCGCCCAGCATGCCTTCGGCAAAGCTGATGCCGCGCTTGTCGCGGCTGCGCTGCATGGGCTGTCCCTGCAGGTCGCGCGAACGGAACTCCCACTGGGCGTCGGAGAAGCGGCGTGACAGGCGCGGCGCGGCGTCGTCGACCGAGTGGAAGGCCTGCCAGGCCTGGATCACATCCATCGGGGTTTCGGCATAGATGGCCGCCATCCGGGGCATGGCCGTGTCCTGACGCACGATCAGCCGGGGGACGTCGCCCACGCCGATGGCGGTGTAATAGTCCTGCCAGGCAAAGCCGGGGGCCTCCGATGCCAGCTGGGCGATGGTGTATTCATTGTACGTCTCATCGCGGTTGCGGTTCTGGATCGGGGTCCAGTGGGCCTCGGCGATGCGGGTCTCGAACGCCAGGATGGCTGCGGCGTTCTCGACCGGATTGTCCCAGCCGATCATCTCGAGCATGCGCGCGACATAGACCTGGTACAGCGCCTTCTTCTCCGCCCAGCGGGCGTCCAGGTAGTAGTCGCGGTTGGGCAGGCCGAGGCCTGACTGACCGGTCGAGACGACGTAACGGTTCGGTGCCTTCTGATCGGTCGAAATCCCGGTGCCGAAGAGGGATGAGCCCACGCGGCCCTGGGTCTGTCCCATGTAGACGGCCATGGCGTCGTGGGTGTTCGCGGCGCGGATGGCGGCGAGGTAGGGCTGGAGGGGCTGCGCGTCCAGCGCCTCAAGCCGTGCCTCATCCATATAGGAGCGGTAGGCGTCGGCGATCTTCTGTTCATCGGAGCCGGCAACCAGGTCGGTGCGCGCCACCAGGGCGTCGATCATCACCTTGACCCGGTTGTCCGACAGTTCGCGCAGCAGGGCGAAGGAACCGTAGGAGGTGCGGTCGGACGGAATCTGCATCCGGTCCAGCGCGGCTCCGTTGGCAAAACGCATGAAGCTGTCACCGGGCCTGACCGAGGTGTCGCGGCCTGCGAGATCAAAGCCCCAGGTTCCGTAACGCGGCGCGACAATGCCCTGGTAGCCCTGGACCGCAGCGCCGTCAGCCGGGGTCTGGAACAGCTCGAAGACGGTGCAGCTTTCATCGATACAGGCGTGGCCGTGATCCACGCCGCCGACCTGGGCGGCCGCGATGGACGCGGGCAACAGCAGGGCGCCGAGCGCCGCGCCGACAAGCAGTTTCTTCATGGGGAGATTCCTCGACTTCGCGTCTCTACCGGACAGCGTCGCCGCAGACCCTACGCCCGGGGTCGGCCCTGTCGCCTGAATTTTTTGTCATCTATGGACGAAACACCGGCCGTGCCGCGTTTGACCCTGTAGGTTGGGTCCGACGGAGGTTGAATGGCGATTCACGGCGACGGCGGCGAGTACAAGGATCTGGTGGTCTTTCTGGCCGCGGCCGGCGTGGTCGTGCCGCTGTTCAACCGTCTGAAGATCAGCCCTGTGCTGGGCTTTCTCGCGGCGGGTGTGCTGCTGGGTCCCGACGGCCTGGCGAGGCTGGCGGACACCGCCCCCTGGCTGTCCTGGCTGACCATCTCGGATGCGACCCAGATCCGCTCCCTGTCGGAGCTCGGCGTCGCCTTCCTGCTGTTCATGATCGGGCTGGAACTGTCCTGGGAACGGCTCAGGGCCATGCGCAGGCTGGTGTTCGGCCTCGGCCTGACGCAGGTCGCGGCCTGTACCGTGGCGCTGGCGGCGGTGTTCGTGCTGATGGGACAGCCGCTGGTTTCGGCCGCCGTTCTGGGCATGGGGCTGGCCCTGTCGTCCACGGCGGTCGTCATGCCCGTCATGGCCGAGCGGGGCCGGATCAAGACGACCGCAGGACGGGCGACCTTCTCCATCCTGCTGGCCCAGGACCTGGCCGTGGCACCGATCCTGATCACCGTCACGGTTCTGGCTGCACTGGCCCAGAACGGTGCCGGCGGTGGTGATTTTGATCCGGCGGCGCTGCTGCCGGCCTTGTTCACCCTGGTCCCGGCCGCCATCGGCCTGGCGCTGCTGGTCGTGCTGGGCCGGCTGGTGCTGCGACCGATGTTCCGCTCGGTCGCGCGCGCCAAAGCCAAGGGGCAGGGGCAGGAGATGTTCATTGCCGCCAGCCTGCTCGTGGTCGTCGGCGCCGGAGTGGCCGCCCAGGCCGCCGGCCTGTCGATGAGCCTCGGTGCCCTGATCGCCGGCCTGCTGCTGGCCGAAACCGAGTTCCGCCGCGAGGTCGAGATTTCAATCGAGCCGTTCAAGGGGCTTCTGCTCGGGGTTTTCTTTGTCGGGGTCGGGATCAGTCTCGACCTCGACGCTGTCGCCGCGGATCCCGTTGCGGTCTTCGGCCTCGCCGCCATGCTGACCCTGCTCAAGGCCGGGTTGATCTTTGGTGCCGCCCGGCTTTGGGGCCTCAACAACCGTACCGCCCTCGAGACGGCGCTGGTGCTGGGACCTGCGGGAGAGTTCGCCTTTGTCATTCTCGGGGCCGGTCTGGTCGAGGGGATTGCCTCACCGCCCTTCACCCAGACCGTGTTGATCGCGGCGACGATCAGCATCTTCACCATCCCGCTGATGGCCCTGATCGCCGACCGGTTGCTGCAGCGCGTGGTCACGCCCGTCCCCGACCTGCCGCCCGAGGCGCTTGAGCCGCCGTCTGCGACATCCGGGCAGGTGCTGATTGTCGGCTTCGGTCGGGTCGGGCGGCTGGTCGGCGAGATGCTGACCGAACATGGCCAGGCCTTTCTGGCCATCGACGCCGACCCTGCGACCGTAGCCAAGGGCCGGGCGGAGGGGGCCAATGTCGTCTATGGCGATGCCGGGCGGACCGAGATGCTGGCGCTCTGCGGTATCGACACGGCGCGGGCCGTGATTGTGACCATGGATGCGCCGACCAAGGTCGATGAGGTGGTCGTCGCCACCCGTTCAGTCCGGCCGGACCTGATCCTGATCGCCCGCGCCCGGGACGACCGGCACGCGGCGCGCCTTTACGCCCTGGGGGTTACGGACGCCGTGCCGGAGACGACCGAGGCGAGTCTGCAACTGGCCGAGAACACCCTTATCGACCTGGGGGTGCCGATGGGTCTGGTGCTGGCCTCTATCCACGAGCGTCGTGACCGGTTCCGCACGATCTTCCAGGAGGCGATGCCGGGCAATGATGCCGCTCGCAGGCCGCGCGCACTGCGTTCCAACCTGCGACGCTGAGTCGCGGTCCCCCATTTTGGGTTTCGGCGCATTAACCGCATGAGTAACCCCACTGTTAATGCGGTGACCCCCATTTGGTCATCGTTCTGTGATGAATCTTCCTCTTCCGCCTGACTTGAGCTCTCCCTGCGTGCCCTTTTTGCCCGTCAGGATTTTCCCTTTTCCAGGCGACCCGTTCTCGCGACGGTCCTCCGCCGTCGCACATTGAGTACTCGCCCGATGTCAGAGAATTCCTTGCCCCACGCCCAGGCTAACGAGAACGAGACGCCCCGGCTGAACCGCCGGCAGGCCGCCAAGGTTCGCACCCGTCAGAAGGTGCTGGAAGCCGCGCGCACCCTGTTCGCCGAGCGGGGCTATGAGCCTGCCACCATCCGCGACATCGCCAAGGGGGCCGGTATGTCCACCGGCGCCGTCTTCGCCAATTTCCAGGACAAGGCCGAACTGTTCGAGGCCGTCCTGTCGGAAGACATGGAAAAACTCGCCGGAACCCTGAAGGCCGCCGCCGCCGCCGAGACGTCGCTGCGCGGTCGTCTGATGGCGGCCCTGACCGCCGGCTATCATGGCTCACTGGATCAACTGCCGCTGGTCCAGGCCGTGGTCGCCCGCTCCTGGTTCCAGCCGGTCGCCGCCGAAATGCGGACCCGCGCCGCCATCAAGGCCCTGGTCATGGTCGTCTCAGACACCCTGCAGACCGGTGTCCGTGAAGGCGAACTGCGTCAGGACGTGGACGTGCGTCTGCTCAGTGACCTGATCTATGAAACCTGGTTGTCCAACTATCGGCGCGCCGCCTACGACGGCTGGACGCTGCCGCAACTGACCACGCAAATCAGCAAGCAGCTGGACGTGATCCTGGCGGGTCAAATCTCGCGGCAGTAGCCCTTGATCCCGGCTGAATCCGAAAGCCTCAGCTCTTCCACCTCAGGACCGCCGCCTTGACCGGATTGACGAACGGCCGCCCCTCGGCGCGGCTTCTGGTCCATTCGCGCTTGAGCTGCTGGTACCATTTGGCCTGTTTGTCGGCGTCGTCGATCCAGATCAGGGCCGGGTCGTATCGCAGGCCCTCGTTCTGCAGGTTCACCATGCCGCCGTCCTGCTTCAGGAAGGCGACGACCCCCATCCGCAGGAAGGGTTTGGCTATGCCGAACACCCAGTGGTCGGACCAGAAGATCTGGGTGATCCGGGTCCTGGTCTCGGTGATGGGGGTCAGGCAGGTCAGGGCCAGAACCTGTTTCTCGCCCACCTGGATATGCTCCCAGCGATAGCCGGGCAGGCGGAAGGTGATCTCGGTCGCCGGTGCGCCGCCGAGGATCCTGTAGGCCCGGCTGTTTGAGGAAGGGGCGTGGCGGACCATGGCGAAGCCGTGCTCGCGCGGCTCGAAGGCCTTGGCCTTCTCATGCATCGACTTTGCCGACCGCCACCACCACTGCTGATGCACATAGGGGCCGTGGGCGGGGTCCATCAGGCCGACGACGGCGTGATCGACATGGGCGTCGAAATCCATCCACTCGACCATCTTTGCATCGCCTCCGACGACGCCCGGGAACAGCGGCGGCTCATGGTCCGGATCGGGCGCATTGCGCGGGTCGGAGGCCATCCAGACGAAGACCATCCCCTGGCTTTCGCGCACCGGATATGACCGCACCCGGATGCGGTCGGCCTCATAGGGCTGGTCCTCGACCAGGGAGGGGATGGCCGCGCAGACGCCGTCGGGGCGGAACCGCCAGCCGTGATAGCAGCATTCGATGGTTTCGCCCTCGCCGGGCTTCTCGACCAGACGGCCTGCCGACAGCGGCGCGGCGCGGTGGGGGCAGATGTCGCGCATGGCATAGACCTGACCCGCCCGGGTCCGGCCAACCAGCACCGGCTCGCCCAGCAGTTCATGGCGTTTCAGCGAGGCTGGGGCGACGTCGCGCGACAGGGCGACGAAATACCAGGCGTCCAGCACGAACCCCGTGCCGAATGCCGTCGGTGGGGCCTTGGCCTCGGGTGATTTCTCTGAGGAGGGGGCGCTGTCGGCTGGGCTCATGCGGACAGTTTAGCGGGCCGCGACGGTGAAGTCTTGACCGGCTGCATCCAATCGCGCCCTGTGCGACGACCAGTGGAGAGACGCGGGCGCATCGCCCGACCACCGAGGGACCGACCATGAAGACCATGACCGCCATCGCCGCCCTCGCCGGGGCCATCTCGTTCGCCACCGCGGCCCCCGCCTTCGCCCAGGCGCACGGCGACCATGGTCAACACCCGGCCCCCTCGCGGGCCGAGGCCCCGGAAGCCGGCCATGGCCATGCCCATGCCGACTTCGAATCGGGCCGGTTCCATGTCCGCGTCGACGGACCCGAGCACCCGGTCGGCGACATCATCATGATCCCCGGCCTGTCCTCCTCGCCCCACGCCTTTGACCTGCTGACCGAAGAGCTGAAGGACCGCTACCGTGTCCACCGCATCCATGTGCAGGGCTTCGCCGGTGCGCCTGCCGAGGACAATGCCACAGGCCCCGTCGCCGCCCCGGTGGCCGAGGACCTGGCCCGCTACATCGCCGAACAGGGGCTGAACAAGCCGGCGGTGATCGGCCACTCGATGGGCGGGACGATCGGCATGATGCTGGCAGCGCGCCATCCCGACAGCGTCGGCAGGCTGATGGTCGTCGACATGATCCCCTTCATGGGGGCGATGTTCGGTGGTGCTGCGGCAACCCCGGAGAGCGTCGCTCCGATGGCGGACCAGATCTACACCGGCATGACCACCGCACCCGAGGAGTCCTACCGACAACAGGCCGCCGCCGCCGTGACCGGGATGATCAGGACGGAGTCCCTGCGCGCCGGACCGCTGCACGACTCGGCCCGCAGCGACCGGGCGGTCTCGTCGTCGGCCTATCGCGAGCTGATTGTCACCGATCTTCGGCCGGAACTGCCCCGGATCACGGCCCCCACAACCGTCCTCTATGTGGCCTTCGACTTTCCGGGCATGACGCCGGAGATGACCGACGGCATTTACGGGGCCTCGTTCGCCACCCTGACCGGCGCAACCCTGACCAGGATCGACGACAGCGCCCATTTCATCATGCTCGACCAGCCTGCCCGTTTCGCCGCCGAGGTGAACGCGTTTTTAGAATAGGCGTGCGAAGCGTCATGGTTTCGGCGGAAACGCCCTTCACAGTCGCGTGAACTGAGCGGGGGCGTTCCCGTGCGCGTCGCGACCGGCTAAGACCGGGCACGGCTTGATGAGGTTTCGATGGCGGGCTTCGACTTCAGCTTCGGACGTGGCGGCGGCGCGGGCCCGAAATCCGAACGCACGCCCCTGCAGCGCGTCCTTTACTGGGGCGCTGTGCTGGCCGTCTGGGGGGCCATCTTCCTGGTGGTCTTCTTCGCGGTGTTCGCCCGCGACCTGCCCGACACCTCGACCCTGTATAATGTCGATCGCCAGCCCTCGATCACCTATCTGGACCGCAACGGTGCCCTGATCGCGGTGCGGGGCACCCAGCAGGCGCCCCCGGCCGATCTGGAGGCCCTGCCCGACTATGTCCCCGCGGCCTTCATCGCCATCGAGGACCGGCGCTTCTATCACCACCCGGGCTTCGATCCGATCGGCATGACCCGGGCCATGGCGGCCAATATGCGCGCCGGGCGCGTGGTCCAGGGCGGCTCTACCCTGACCCAGCAGCTGGCCAAGAACCTGTTCCTGTCTCCGGACCAGAACATGAAGCGCAAGGTCCAGGAGCTGATGCTGGCGGTCTGGCTGGAGATGAAATTCTCCAAGCAGGAAATCCTCGCCCTGTATCTGAACCGCGTCTATTTCGGTGCCGGTGCCTATGGCATCGAGGCGGCGTCGCAGCGCTATTTCGACAAGAGCGCCCGCCAGTTGACCGTCGGCGAGGCGGCCCTGCTGGCCGGCCTTCTGAAAGCCCCGTCGCGCTATTCGCCGGTGTCCGAGAGCGAACGGGCGGCCACGCGCGCTACCGTCGTCCTGAACGAGATGGTGGACGCGGGCGTGATCACGCCCGAACAGCGCGCCGCCGCCGTCACCGAGCCGGTCCGCGTCTCGCGAACCCTGGCCACCCAGCACGCCCAGTATTTCATCGACTGGCTGGACAAGCAGATCCGCGAACTGGTCGGCGAACCGACCGAGGACATGATTGTCGAGACCACCCTGGACCTGACCCTTCAGACCCAGGCCGAGCGGGTGGTGCGCCGCATCCTCGACCGCGACCGTTCCAAGGGCGTGCAGCAGGCCGCGCTGGTGGCGCTGGACGGCGAGGGCCGGGTGAGAGCCATGATCGGCGGAGCCTCCTATGCCGACAGCCAGTTCAACCGGGCCACCGACGCGCGTCGCCAGGCGGGATCCGCCTTCAAGCCGTTCGTCTATCTGACAGCGCTGGAGACCGGTTACACGCCCGAGACCATGGTCAATGACGCCCCGATCCGCATCGGCAATTGGGAGCCGCGCAACTACTCGGGCACCTTCGCGGGCGAGATGACCATGGCCCAGGCTGTGGCCCAGTCGACCAACACCATCGCGGCCGGCATGGCGGACCAGATCGGCCGGGACAATGTCGCCCGTACCGCCCGCCGTCTCGGCATCACCAGCCGTATCGGGCTGGAGCCGGCCATGGCGCTGGGGGCGGTCGAGGTCTCGCCGCTGGAAATGGCCCAGGCCTATGATGCCTTTGCCAACGGCGGAAAGCGGGTGACCGCCTTCGGCATCAGCCGGATCCGTTCGCCCGAGGGCCGGGTGATCTACCAGCGGGCCAGCCGCGAGGTCGGTCCGGCCCAGGCTATCTCGAACCCGTTCCTCTACTATCAGAACCAGATGCTGCGCGGGGTCATGGCTTCCGGGACAGGCCGCGCCGCTGCCATCGCGGGACGCGATGTGGCGGGCAAGACCGGCACCACCTCGGACTACAAGGACGCCTGGTTCGTCGGCTACACCGGCGGCTTCGTGACGGCCGTCTGGGTCGGCAAGGACGACAATACGCCCATGCGCGGTGTCACCGGCGGCTCATCGCCGGCCGCCATCTGGCGCGGCTTCATGGAGGCGGCCCTGCCGCGCCTGAACGCCCCGGCCATCCCCAACGGCCCGGCCATGCCCGAAGGCTGGGAGCCGCCGAGCCCGGTCGAGAATCTGATCGGCCGGATCGGCGACATCTTCGGCGACAGTCCGGCGGCCGAGCCGGATCCGCTGGATGAATCCCTGATGGAGCCGACGCCGCGCCAGCCGGCGCCGCCGCGCCGCAATGAGCCCGGGCCGGCCGTGGTGCGTCCGACCGCGCCCCAGCCGCAGCGCGAGGAGCCGGATCAACGGCCCGAGCCGTCCGCGCCCCCTGAGAAGAAGGCGGAGCCGCTGTTCTTCTGAGTGGCCCACCAGCCCAGGTCGTTCAGGTCTCGAGTGCGCTCTGCAGACCGGCGCGATAACGCTCCATGGAAGTCCCTGGCGGAGCGACCGGATGGCCGCTGAGTGTGGTTCTGGGTACCTCAGGGCTCCACAAGGAGCGCCGCACGACGCGCCTCGTAGTCGAAGACGGCCAGTTGCTTGCGCAGGGGCGAGACCTTGATGCCCTCGGCCTCGAGCAGCATCTTCTGGCGCTCAACACCCCCCGGCAGCTTCGGGTTCAGAAATCCACCGCGCTTCAGCACGCGCCACCAGGGCGTGAGCTGATCCGGTGATCGACCTGACTGGCGCAACTCCTCGGCCGCGCGGGCTGACATACCGGCGAAGATGGCGGTCGAAACGGGGCAGGCGGTTTCCACACCGTGGCGGCGGGCCAGGGCACCTCTGAGATCATCCAGCGTGGCGACCTCGCCCGGTCCGATCCGGCGCACCATTTCATCGACCTCAGCGGGTGAGGATACGACCATCGCGCCGCCGTTTGCCTCCCGATAGCCGGGTGCCCCGGGCGGGATGACATGGATGATGTGGGGCTGACGCCCGCTGTTCAGATGATCGAGTGCCGACCTGGCCTTGCCCATGGGAACCTCCGTGCCTTCAGGAAGCACGGCCTCCATGCCCGGACAATAAGGTGGATTTGTTCCCGGTTTGGTCTCAGCGGCCGACGGCGTGCAGGGCGGGGCCGTTCTCGCGCAGCCATTTGCGGAACGGGCGATGGTCGCCGACCAGGCGCTGGACCACGGCCCAATAGGCCGGGCTATGGTCGGCGTGGACCAGATGCGCCACCTCATGGGCGGCCAGATAGTCGATCACCGCGGGCGGGGCCATGACCACGCGCCAGCTGTAGCGGATCGAGCGATTGTGCGGGCTGCACGAGCCCCAGCGGGATTTCGGATCGGCGATCGACAGTTTCACCGGACGCTGGCCCAGGGTGCGAAGATGGACATCGGTTCGGGTCTGGAGCGTGTCTCGCGCCACCCTCTTGAACAGGTTTTCGACCCGACGTGCATAGGCCTCGCCCTCGCCGCCCGAGGCGATCAGCGGGCCGTCGGCGTCTTCGGTCAGCCGGGCCGCCCCGGCTCCTCCGGTGGCGATCAGCCGGGTCGGCTTGCCGAACAGGTCGATGACTGCGCCGGGCGCGATCGGCGTGCCCTGCGGCCGTTCGGCCAGCCGTTCGCGCATCCAGCCGGTCTTTGTGCGGGCGAAGGCGACAACCTCGGCCAGCTTGCGTTCGGAGGGGGCGATCAGCACGGCCTCGCCGGCGCGGGCGTCAATCCGGATCGACAGCCTGCGCGCGCGGGGATTGACCGACAGCCGGGCTGTCAGCTCCTCAAGCGGCAGCCGCTGGCCGTTCCGGTACTGCAATCAGGGCCTCGTTCTTCGCGATGAAGTCGCGCACCCGCGGATAGATGTCGTCGCGGAAGCGGCGTCCGTTGAAGACGCCATAGTGGCCGACGTCGGGGTGAACATACAGCACCCGCCGGTCGTCCGTGAGGCCTGTGCACAGGGTGTGGGCGGCCTGGGTCTGGCCGACGCCCGAGATGTCGTCCTGTCCGCCCTCGACCGTCATCAGGCCGATGTCGGTGATCCCGCCCAGATCGACCCTGCGGCCGCGATGCTCCAGCAGGCCACGGGCGAGCAGGTGCTTCTGGAAGACGATGTCGATGGTCTGGAGATAGAATTCCTCGGTCAGGTCCAGCACCGAGAGATATTCGTCATAGAAGGCCTCGTGCTTCTGGGCTCCATCGCCGTCGCCCGAGACCAGGTGACCGAAATAGTCGCGATGGGCGTCGACGTGCTTGTCCTCGTTCATGGACATGAAGCTGTAGAGCTGGACGAAGCCCGGATAGACCCGCCGCCCGAAACCCGGATAGGGCCAGGGAACGGTGTGGATCATGTTCGACTTGAACCAGGTGAAGGGCTTGGCCTCGGCCAGCTGGTTGGTCACCGTCGGCGACAGGCGGGCGTCGATCGGCGAGCCCATGAAGGTCATGGACGCCGGCCGGTTCGGATCCTTGTCCTCGGCCATCAGGGCGCAGGCGGCCAAGACCGGCGGGCCGGGTTGGCATACGCCGACGACATGGGCGCGCGGGCCGATCTGGCCCAGCATGGTCCGGACGTGGTCGATATAGTCGAAGAAGTCGAACCGGCCCTCGAGCATCGGTACCTGGCGGGCGTTGACCCAGTCGGTGACATAGACGTCGTGGTCCTGCAGGAAGCCCTCGACCGTGCCGCGCAGCAGGGTGGCATAGTGGCCGGACAGGGGGGCGACGATCAGCACCGCCGGGGCCGCCGTGGGCTTGCCGGCCCGCTTCAGGTCACCGAGATGGCGGGCGAACCGCACCAGCCGGCACCAGGGCGAGGACCAGATAACCTGTTCGGTGGTCCGCACCGGCTTTTCGCCGATGGTGATGGTCTCAAGGCCCCAGGCTGGCTTGCCGTAACGGCGCGTCACGCTCTCGAACAGCCCTGCCGAGGCGAAGGCCGTGCGGCCGATCGCGGTGTCCGAGGCCGGATTGAAGGGAGAGGTCCAGAACTGGCGGGCCAACTGGGCCCCGAACCGGAACGGCGTCGCCGAGTGATAGGCGAGCTCGTGAAGCGAATAGAGCATGGAATCCTTGACGCGGCCCTGCCGTTACGCGGCAGAGCACCATAGAACGCATCGCACTGCAAAAAGATTTATTCCGCCCCAAAAAGCGAAGCGAACGGGGAGGACTACCCCCGCGCCATGGCCTGCTGAATGATCCGGGCCGCGTTCGCGGGGCCGAGATCATGGCCCAGGGCGCTTCGCATCCGTCCGTCCGGGCCCATCAGATAGATCGTCAGCGAATGGTTCATCGTATAGGCCTCGCCCTCGCCGACCTTCTGGTAGACGGCGCGATAGGCGTCGGCGGCGGCGCGCACCTGTGCCGGCGTGCCGGTCAGGCCAATGACGCCTTCAGGGAAGCCGTCGGAGGACAGATAGTCCTTGAGGGCCTGGGGTGTGTCCCGCTCCGGGTCGATCGAGATGAAGACGATCTGGACGTCATCGGCCCGGTCTCCCAGCGCCGCCTTGGTCGCTTCCAGCATGGCAAGGGTCGTCGGGCAGTAGTCCGGGCAGTAGGTGAAGCCGAAGAAGACCAGTGACCATCGGCCGTTGAGCAGGGTCTGGTCGACAGCCTGACCGTCCTGGTTCACCAGCTGGAAGGGCCCGCCGACATCGGGCTGGCCCGTCGAGCCGATCTCGCGTGAGGCTGATCCGGCATCGCCACGGCCGGTCACCATCACAATGGTTCCGACCGCCACGATGGCGGCGACGGCGACACAGAGGCCGGCAAACAGCAAAATGGATCGACGCGGCATCATGGCCCCCGTGAAAACGCGCACGCCCGCGCGCGTCCGGTCTATAGAAGACGTGTGAGCCTGTCCCAAGAGCCTCAAAAGCCGCACGCCCCGTCGCCGCTCGCGCCGGACGATCCGGACCGTTTCCCCGGCTGGCGCAACCTGCCGCGCCGCAGCCGTGGCCTGTCCCTGCGGACCCTGGTCATCCTGCGCTGGATGGCCATTACGGGGCAGAGCGCGACGATCGCGGTCGCCGTCCTCTATTTCCATTTCGACCTGCCGTTATGGGGCTGTCTGGCCGCGGTTGCCGCCAGTGTGGCCATGAACCTGAACGCCACGGCGCGGCTGAAGCGGAGCGACGGTTCCCTGCCCGACGGGCAGCAGACGGCGGCGCATCTCGGCTTCGATATCCTGCAGTTGTCGGTCCTGCTGGGGCTGACCGGCGGATTGCAGAACCCTTTCTGCCTGCTGCTGGTAGCCCCCGTGACGGTAGCGGCGGCCTCCCTGCCCGGGCGGCAGGCGGCGTTCATGGGGCTGCTGGTGCTGGCCGCAACGGTCAGCCTGTTCTTCGTCTCCCTGCCCCTGCCCTGGCAGGCGGGTACCGAGCTGAACCTGCCGCCGCTCTACAGATTCGGCATCGGCATGGCGCTGGTGACGGGGGTCATCTTCACCTCGGCCTATGCCTGGCGGGTGGCGGCGGACGCCGAGAAGCTGGAACTGGCCCTGGCCACGACCCAGGATGTGCTGCAGCGTGAGCAGCGGCTGGCGGCGCTGGGCGGCCTGGCGGCGGCGGCGGCGCATGAGCTGGGCACACCGCTGGCGACCATCCAGGTGGTGGCCAAGGAGCTGTTGCGGGCCTCGGCCAAGGACGGGGCGGCCGCCGAGGATGCGGCCCTGATCCTGCAACAGGCCGAACGCTGCCGCGAGATCCTGAAACGTCTGTCGCAGGCCCCCGAGGAGGGGCAGTCGGTCTTCGCCGAGGTGGGGCTGAAGGCCCTGCTGGAAGAGGTGGTCGAGCCGCATCGCGGCTTTGACCTGGCGTTCGAGGTTTCCGTCCGTACCGGATCGGGCGAACCCGCGCCGCGCGTGCGCCGCCTGCCTGAGGTGGTCCACGGCCTGTCGACCCTGGTCGAGAACGCCGCCGATTTCGCCGGCTCGAAGGTGCGGGTGCGGGCCATCGTCGATGCCGGCTTCATCGAGATCGAGGTCGTCGACGACGGCCCCGGCTTCCCCGCCGACATCCTGCCGCGGCTGGGCGAGCCCTATGTGACCAGCCGGCCCCAGGGCAAGGCGCGCCGCGCGCTGGCGGCCCAGATCGCCGCCTCGGTCGCCGCCGCTGCGCCGGGCCGCAAGGGACGGAAGGCGGGCAAGGCCGGGCCGTTGCCTGAAACCATCGCGCCCAGCCAGGGCGGGATGGGACTGGGCTTCTTCATCGCCCGCACCCTGCTGGAACGCACCGGCGGCAAGGTCTTTGTCGGCCCCGGCGACGGGGGACAGACCCCGGCCAAGGGCCAGCCGAAGGGCGCGCGGGTGGCCGTGCGCTGGTCCCGGTCGGCGCTGGAGGTGCCGTCGTGATGTCGCACCCCCCGTCTGAACCTTGACCGTCGCCGTACCGTTACCGACTTGAGACCATCTGGAGATGCCTGATGCCTGATACCGAAGCCCGGATCGCCGCCCTCGCCGACAAGACCCTGCTGGTGCTGGACGACGACAATGCCCTGCGCACCCGTCTGGGCCGCGCGCTGGAGAGCCGCGGCTTCGAGGTCACCCTGGCGGCGTCGCTGGCCGAGGCCTTCGAGGCGCTGAAGACCTCCGTGCCCGCCTTCGCCGTGCTCGACATGCGGCTGGAGGATGGCAACGGGCTGAAGGTGGTCGAGGCCATCCGCGACCGGCGCGAGGATGCGCGTATCATCATGCTGACCGGCTACGGTGCCATCGCCACGGCGGTCGCTGCGGTCAAGGCCGGGGCGGTCGACTACCTCCAGAAGCCCGCCGACGCCGACGATGTGGTCAAGGCCCTGCTGGCCACCGGCGAGGCCCCGGAACCGCCCGAAAATCCGATGAGTGCCGACCGGGTCCGCTGGGAACATATCCAGCGGGTCTATGAGCTGTGCGATCACAATGTCTCGGAGACGGCGCGCCGTCTGGGCATGCACCGGCGGACGCTGCAGCGGATCCTGGCCAAGCGGGCGCCGCGCTGACAGTGTGTTTCTCCCTCCCGGGCGCGGGACGGAAAGGCAGGAAAGAGGGCGGCGGCTTTTCCATCGTGACCCACCCGGGTTCCGGTGTAACGCCCGGCCGCGCTTGATCGGGTCATGAAAGCGACCTATGGTTGAGGAATGGTCGCGACCCTCCTAGTAGCGCTATCGCTCCAGCTGGCACAGCCCGACGGCCTCGCGGGGGAAGGCGAACGTCTCGGTCGCTTCTCCACGCTCTTCGCCGTCTGCGAGCCCTACTATGAGGTCGACATCGAGGCCGGCCGCCGCCTCGCGGATGATTTCGCAAGGCGGTCCACCGGGTCTGGCTGGACCGCCGCCCAACGCAACGCGGCCTATGAGCGGGGCCGCGACCTTGAGCGCGCCGAGATCGGCATTGTGATGGATTCTACCGACGTGACGCCGCAGGAGGCCCGTCGTCATCTTCGCCAGATGTTCCCGCGCCTGAAGCGGCGCTGTCAGGACCTCGCAAGGGAGGTTCCGGGCTCGATATCCGAGGTTGAGGCGGGCGATCGACGTCTGGACGCTGCGGCCCGACTCCTCCGCTGACTGCCTAGACGGCACCGCAGCGAGATGGGCTCGCTGGGCGCCAATACAACCGGAGCTGGCTATGCTGCTGACCGCCTTGATGGCAGGGATTGTCGCCTACGGCACCCAGGTTCCCTATCCCGCGACCCCGCAGCAATTCGAGGGGCGAAGGTCAAGTTTCGTGCAGGGAACGCTGAACGTCGTCGCGGGCGAGCGGGCCACCCTGCGCCAGAACGCCGACGGGACCCATGACCTCGTAAGCGTTGACCGGATCGAGGTCCGTGACGTCCTACCGCCGGCGGAGGGATCACGCGATCACCCCAACGGTGCCGCGCCCGGCACCTTGCGGTTCGGCCTGCACGTCCGGCGGGATGTCGGTTCGATGCTCAAGGTGGAGAACGGGCAGGATGCAGGGCTGAGATATTCGGGCTTCATCGTCCGCTACGTCGGGGGCCAGGCGCGAGGCCCCGCGGCGACATCTGTCTGTACCGTGCCGCCAGGAATGGCGAATTTCGAGCGCTGGCCCGAGCCGGTCATCCAGATCGTGATTGGCGGCCTGGCCCACTCGGAAGATGCGGTGCCGACCTGTCCGCCTCACGTTGCGGACTGAACAGGAAAAAGGCCCCGGTGTTTCCACCGGGGCCTTCTGTTTTTCAGACGTGACGCCGCGTCCTAGCGACGGCTGCGACCGCGGTCGCGATCGCCGCCGCCTTCACGCTTGGGACGGCCGCCGGTGTCGTCGGACAGCGGGGGCTCGCCGCGTTCGGCGCGCTCGGCATTGATCTTGTCGGTGATGTCCTCGCCGGTGGTCTGGTCGACGACCTTCATCGACAGCTTGGTCTTGCCGCGATCGTCCATGCCGAGGAATTTGACCTTCACTTCCTGGCCTTCGCTGAGGACGTCGGCCGGGTTGGCGACGCGCTCCAGGGAGATCTGGGACACGTGGACCAGGCCGTCCTTGGCGCCGAAGAAGTTCACGAAGGCGCCGAAGTCGACGACCTTCACGACCTTGCCGGAATAGATGGTGCCGGGCTCGGGCTCGGACACGATCGACGAGATCCAGTTCTTGGCGGCGTCGATCTTCTCCTGCTCCGAGGCGGCGATCTTCACCGTGCCGTCGTCCTCGATGTTGATCTTGGCACCGGTCTTTTCGACGATCTCGCGGATGATCTTGCCGCCGGTGCCGATGATGTCGCGGATCTTGTCGGTCGGAACCTTGATCGACTCGATCTTGGGCGCGTACTCGCCCAGCTCGGTGCGGGCACCGTCGATGGCCTTGTCCATCTCGTCGAGGATGTGCATGCGGCCGGCCGAAGCCTGGGCGATCGCCTTGCGCATGATCTCTTCGGTGATGCCCGCGACCTTGATGTCCATCTGCAGCGAGGTGATGCCTTCGCGCGTGCCGGCTACCTTGAAGTCCATGTCGCCGAGGTGATCTTCGTCACCCAGGATGTCGGACAGGATGGCGAACTCGCCCGAGGGCTCGAGGATCAGGCCCATGGCGATGCCCGAGACCGGGCGAACCAGCGGCACGCCTGCGTCCATCAGCGCCAGCGACGAACCACAGACGGTGGCCATCGAGGAGGAGCCGTTGGACTCGGTGATCTCCGACACCAGGCGGATGGTGTAGGGGAAGTCTTCCGACGACGGCAGCATGGGACGGATCGCCCGCCAGGCCAGCTTGCCGTGACCGATTTCCCGACGGCCCGCGCCGCCCATCCGACCGGTCTCGCCGACCGAATAGGGAGGAAAGTTGTAGTGGAGGAGGAATTTCTCCTTGTAGGTCCCGCTCAGGGCGTCGACGTACTGCTCGTCCTCGCCGGTGCCGAGGGTGGCAACGACGATGGCCTGGGTCTCACCACGGGTGAACAGGGCCGAACCGTGGGTCCGCGGGAAGACGCCGACTTCCGAGACGATGGCGCGGACCTTGTCGAGGGCGCGGCCGTCGACGCGGTGGCCGTTGTCGATGATGTCGCGACGCAGGACGTGGGCTTCACATTCCTTGAAGGCCGCGCCGAATTTGGCGGAATCGACGCCGTCCGGGTTTTCGTCGGTCTTCACCAGTTGGGCGGCGGCGGCCTTCTTGGCGGCATCGACGCCCGAGCGGCGCTCATACTTGCCGGCGTGGGTGTAGGCGGCCTTGATGTCCTCGCCGACCAGCTTCTGGATGGCGGTGACGACCTCGGAGTGGTCCTCGGCGGTGAAGTCGAAGGGCTCCTTGGCGGCGTGTTCGGCCATTTCGATGATGGCCTCGATCACCGGCTGCATGCCGCGATGCGCGAACATCAGGGCGTTCAGCATGATCTCTTCCGACAGCTCCTTGGCTTCGGATTCGACCATCATCAGGGCGTCGAGCGTGCCGGCGACGACGAGGTCGAGCTGGCTGTCGTTCATCTGGTCTAGGGTGGGGTTCAGGACGTATTCGCCGTCGATATAGCCGACGCGCGCGGCGCCGATCGGGCCCATGAAGGGCACGCCTGACAGGGTCAGGGCGGCAGAGGCGGCGACCAGGCCGACGATGTCCGGGTCGTTCTCCATGTCGTGCTGCAGCACGGTGACGACGACCTGGGTCTCGTTCTTGAAGCCCTTGACGAACAGGGGGCGGATCGGACGGTCGATCAGGCGGGAGACGAGGGTCTCCTTCTCGGTCGGACGGCCTTCACGCTTGAAATAGCCACCCGGGATCTTGCCGGCGGCGAAGGTCTTTTCCTGGTAGTTGACGGTCAGCGGGAAGAAATCCAGGCCCGGCTTGGGCGCGCGACCGTAGACGACGGTGGCGAGGACGACGGTCTCGCCATAGGTGGCCAGAACGGCACCGTCAGCCTGACGGGCGATGCGGCCCGTTTCCAGCGTCAGCGGGCGGCCGGCCCAGTCGATCGTCTTGCGTTTGATATCGAACATGTTTCGTCTTTCGTATCCCGCGGGCGGATTCCGCGCGGGGTCCCATCAGTGGGTGGAGCGTCGGGCGTTCAGTCCTTCGGTCCATGGGTCCCCGCGCCATCGCGGAAAACCCGGGAGAAGAGGACCGGTATGGCCCTCGCGTCAGTATCCTCGGGAACCCGATTCACGGCCTCGGCGCGAACGCCTCGACCGACCGGGTTCCTGCGCCGTGCGTCCGGCGGCGCGCCGGTCTCTGGATGCGGAAAGAGGCGCGGACATGGCCCGCGCCCCGAAACTCATCCGCGTTCCGCGCCTAGCGGCGCAGGTTCAGCTTGCCGATCAGAGCGGTGTAGCGCTCGCGATCAACCTTGCTGAGGTGGTCAAGAAGGCGACGACGCTGCGAGACCATCTTGAGCAGGCCGCGGCGCGAGTGGTTGTCCTTCTTGTGGGTCTTGAAGTGGTCGGTGAGGTTGGCGATGCGTTCCGAAAGGATCGCGACCTGGACCTCGGCCGAGCCGGTGTCGCCGGCGGAGCGGGCGTTATCGGCGATGACTTCGTTCTTACGCTCGGGCGTAATCGACATCGGGTGACTCCTTATTGGAGGTTAAAAACGCGGTCGGGTTCTAGTCGACCGGCCCGCAACTGACCGAGAGCGACGAGGGTCTGTCCCTGGAAGGCTGAAACGGTTCTGGAGCCGTCCCGAAGGCGGCCTTTGAGCGTTTCGACCTGTCGGGGGAGCAGAACGATCGGTCGTCCCTGACGAAGCGAGAAGGCGTCCTGATCCGTCACGGCCAGCTCCGGGATGTCGTCCAGAGCGGTCGCGACGGGAAGCAAGCCTTCCGAGGCGGCGTCCCTATGCACCAGATCGGTCAGGAAATCCAGCGATACGGCGTTTTCCGTCGAGAACGGTCCGACCCTCTCGCGACGCAGGGCCGAAACATGCCCTTCGGCCCCGAGAGCCGCGGCCAGATCTCGCGCGAGGGACCGGACATAGACGCCTTTACCGGTGCGGATGGTCAGCTCGACATGGTCGGCGTCGGGCGCGTCGCTGACCGCGGCCTCGTGGATCATCACCCGGCGGCTGGCCAGTTCGAAATCGGTGCCCTCGCGCGCCAGGTCATAGGCGCGCTGGCCGTCGACCTTGATGGCCGAAAACTGTGGCGGCACCTGATCGATCTCGCCGACGAAGGCCGGAAGCGCCGCGCGCACCGCCTCGACATCCGGCCGCACATCCGAACGGCCGGTGATCTCGCCCTCGCGGTCGAGGCTGTCGGTCGAAATCCCCCAGTTGAGGGTGAAGCGATAGACCTTCTGCGCCTCCATCATGAAGGGGACGGTCTTGGTCGCCTCGCCGAGGGCGATCGGCAGGATGCCGGAGGCCAGCGGGTCGAGCGTGCCCGCATGACCGGCCTTCTGGGCGTCGAACAGGCGGCGGACCTTCGAGACGGCCTCGGTCGAACCCATGCCGAACGGCTTGTCGAGACAGACCCAGCCGTTGACGATCTCACCCTTCTTGCGGCGGCCCATCAGGCCTGACCGTCCTCGTCCGCGTCGTCGTCCTCGAACGGCGAGACGTAGACGTCGGCGCGGACGCGGGGGTCGTCGAGCAGGCGGTTGAGGCGTTCGGCGGCGGCGAAGCTCTCGTCGTGGCGGAAGCGCAGGTCGGGGGTGAAGCGCATGGCGATATGCCGGCCCAGCGCCCCGCGCAGGAATTTGGCGTGGACGTTCAGGGCCTTGATGATCTCGTCGATATGGCCCGCGACGGGGGCGGTCTCGACGCCGGCGCCGAGCGGCTCGACGAAACAGGTGGCGTGCTTCAGGTCGGGCGACAGTCGCACCTCGGTGACGGTGACCGAGACGCCGACCAGGGCCGGGTCGCGGATCTCGTTTTCGCGCATGACCTCGACCAGGGCGTGGCGGATCATTTCTGAGGCGCGTAGCTGACGCTGGCTGACCGTGCCGGCCTTGGCGGCAGGCTTTTTGGGTTTGCGGTTGCTCATGTCGACTCCTGTCGCCCGCCGGGGATCGGACCCGGTCTGGAAAAAGCGAAGGGGCGGGGTCTAGTCCCGCGGGGCCGCTGTGTCCAATTCGGCCCGATCGAGGCTGGCGATGACCTCGCCGGCCGTAACCGAGCGCATCGGTCGTACCGGCACGCCACCCGCGTTCAGGACCCGCGCCATCCAGCTGTTGCAGATGTATCCGATCCAGAAATGTTCATGGCTGGCGAAGAAGCGGGCACCGGCCCCGGGTCTGGCGGTGGACAGGCGGGGCCTTCCGTTTTCGAGGGAGAGGGACGTCTCGATGCGCGATCGCAGCGCGTCGAACCCCGCCTGCGAGAGGCGCACGGTCCGGCGACGGTCAGGCGCGACCCGGCGGCTTGGGTCGCCCGCTTCCGGGTCCAGCATCACCACCGAGGGGTTTCCGGGCCTGAAGAAGGCCCGGGCACCGTCGAGCAGCCGCCCCTCCATCGGGCTCTGGTCGACAAAAAACTTTGCGTCACCCCAGCCGATCAGGACCCAGTCGCCGGGCCCCAAGGTACGCGACGCCTGCGCCAGCGGCCCTCCGCCCGCCTCCAGGCGCGCGCGCGGGACCGCCAGATCAGTGTGGAAGCCGTTGTTCAATATGTGGATCTCGATCCCACCGGTCTTCGTGGCCGGAAATCGCGAGGGATCGCCCGGAAGTGTCCACGTCCACAGGGCCGCGACCACCCCGAGGGTGCCGGCCAGAAAGACCGGCGAGAGCGTCCCGGCACGCTTCCGCATCACGGGGCCGGAGCGGGTGCCTTCTCGGGCGTCTCCGCCTCGACGGGCGCCGGTGCCTCGGCCGGTGCCGCCTTCTCAGCCCGTTCCGCCTCGGCCCTGGCCTTGCCTTCGGCCATGCCCTTTTCGAAGCCGGCCTTCATCTCATCGCAGCCGCCGAGCGCGAGGGCGGCCAGGCCGAGGCCGGCGAGCACAGTCATCCGCTGCATGGTCGTCTCCCTTGTCCAGCAAAGCTTAGCGCGCGGACCCGGTCTGGCAAGACCGCCCGGGGGATCGGCCTAGCGTGCGCGGAACCGCCAGACGCCGCAGAGATCCGCGACCGGCGCATCGGGCCCCGGCCGTGCAGCGGCGCGGAACAGCATCAGATCCACCTGGTCGTGGCGATGCAGCAGGGCCATCAGGCCCGGAACGTTTCCGCCACACAGCGCGGAAGGTTTCACCGGCTCGCCACGCGTCAAGGGGATGATCCGGCGCAGTTCGATCTGGGCGTCGGCGGGGGCCTCAAACCGGTCGGCGAAGGTCTGGCCGAAGGCGAAAGGCTCGCGTCCGGCGGCGATACGAAGCGGCGTGGTCCGGAAGCTGTCGCCCGTATCGAACCGTACCACGGCACCGGCGAAGGTGGCCCCGCCGAGGGCGGCGCGCACGGCTTCATCGGCCGGGCCGAACTCGCCGGCGAGGATGGTGTCTTTCGGTGCGGCGACCCGCGGGTTGCCGTCGTCGGCGAGGGCGGCCCTGAGACCGGTGACACCGTCCCCTTTGCCGGAGGCCAGTCGCGCTGCCCAGTCTGCCACCCGGCCGGCGGCGGGGACCGCGTCATCGCGGACCGTCGTCCAGGCTGCCACGGCCTGTCTCTGCTCGATGGCCAGCAGGAAGAGCACCAGGCACAGGAAGGCCAGCGCGCCGGCAAGGCTCGTCAGCCCCGTCTTGCGCGGGGCGGTGCTGCGGACTCCGGAGGCCGTCATGGTCCCGACCCTAGCGACGCTATGTGACGGCGGAAACGACTATCGCGCCACAGGGGCGTCCGGGAGTCAGGGCGTGGGGATCGGGGCGTCGCCGCCAGGGCCGCTTGCAGCCGGCAGGGCCCATTCGCCGCGCCAGTTGTAGGACAGCCTGACACAGTGCCGGTAGCCGCCGTCGCTCCAGCGCCCGACCGCATGGGCGGTCATGGGCCGGCCCAGCCGGACCCGGCCGATCACCATCCAGACCTCTTCCGCGCCCGGGCAGAGGGCGCGGCTCAGGCCCCGGCCGCCGCCCGCGGGATTGATCGTATAGACCGAGGTCTCGCGCGAGCCGGCCGGCAGGGCGCGCCGCACGGCGTCGGGACCACCGAAACGGATGTCGGCCGAGCCGCGGTTGGAGGTCGAGATGATGCGCCGCACGCTGATCGCGCCGAACAGGCCGCGATCGGCTTCCAGCGTGATGCCGCGCGTCATGGCCTGGGTGACCCGGTCGGAGGCGTCATAGGCCAGATAGCGCGTCTCGGCCGAGGCCGGACCGGCGACGGCGGAGAAGGCAAGAAACGGGATCAGGAAAGGACGCATGATGCGTTGATCCTCGACGGATAAGGCGAAACGGCGGCGCTTTCGCGCCGCCGTTCCAGTCTCGTCGCTAGTCCAGCGTGCGCTTGATTTCTTCGACGGTGAAGCACTCGATGTAGTCGCCGGCCTTGATGTCCTGGAAGCCCTGGAAATGCATGCCGCACTCCTGGCCCGACGGGACTTCGTTGACCTCGTCCTTGAAGCGTTTGAGCGTTGTGAGCGTGCCCAGTTCCAGAACCACGACGTCGTCGCGGATGATCCGGACCTTGGCACCCTTGCGGACCACGCCTTCGGACACCCGGCAGCCGGCGATCTTGCCGGTCTTGGAGATGTCGAACACCTGCAGCACCGCGGCATTGCCGAGGAAGGTTTCGCGCTGCAGCGGGGCCAGCATGCCCGAGAGCACGCCCTTCATGTCGTCGAGCAGGTCGTAGATGATCGAATAGTAGCGGATCTCTACGCCTTCGCGCTCGGCCAGGTCGCGGGCCTGTTTCGAGGCGCGGACGTTGAAGCCGAGGATCGGCGCACCGGCCGACTTGGCCAGCTGGACGTCGCTCTCGGTGATGCCGCCGGCGCCTGAATAGACGGTGCGCGCGCGGACCTCCTCGTTGCCCATCTTCTCGAGCGAGCCAACGATGGCCTCGGCCGAGCCCTGGACGTCCGCCTTGATGAGGACCGGCAGTTCCGAGACCTTCTTGGACTGGAGCTTGGACATCATGTCGACCAGGCTGACCTGGTTGATGCCGCCGGTGGCCTTCTCGCGCTTCACGCGGTCGCGGTATTCGGTCAGCTCGCGGGCGCGGGCTTCGGATTCCACGACGGCGAGCGGTTCGCCGGGGCTGGGGGCCTCGTTCAGGCCGAGGATCTCGACCGGAACCGACGGACCGGCTTCGGTCAGCTGTTCATTGCGCTCGTTGAGCAGGGCGCGAACCTTGCCCCAGGCCGAGCCGGCCACGACGATGTCGCCGCGGCGCAGGGTGCCGCGCTTGACCAGGACGGTGGCGACAGGACCGCGGCCCTTGTCCAGCTTGGCCTCGATGACCACGCCTTCCGAGGAGCGTTCCGGGTCGGCCTTGAGGTCCATCATCTCGGCCTGCACCAGGATGGCGTCGATCAGGCCGTCGAGGTTGGTGCGGTTCTTGGCCGAGACCTCGATGATCTGGGTGTCGCCGCCCAGGCTTTCGGCGATGACTTCATACTGCAGCAGCTCGTTGACGACCTTCAGCGCATTGGCATCCGGCTTGTCGATCTTGTTGACCGCGACGATGATCGGGGCGTTGGCCGCCTTGGCGTGCTGGATAGCCTCGATCGTCTGGGGCATGACGCCGTCGTCGGCGGCCACGACCAGAACCACGATGTCGGTCACATTGGCACCGCGCGCGCGCATTGCCGAGAAGGCGGCGTGGCCCGGGGTGTCGAGGAAGGTGACGCGGGCATCGTTCGGCAGGCGGACCTGATAGGCACCGATGTGCTGGGTGATGCCGCCCGCTTCGCCCGAGGCGACGTCGGTGGTGCGCAGGGCGTCCAGCAGCGAGGTCTTGCCGTGGTCGACGTGGCCCATGATGGCCACGACGGGTGCGCGCGGCGTGGTCGCCTCGTCGTCGATCGCGTCGGACAGGAAGCCGGCCTCGACGTCGGACTCGGAGACGCGCTTCACGGCCATGCCGAACTCGTCAGCCACCAATTCGGCGGTGTCGGTATCGATGACGTCGTTGATCTTCATCATCAGGCCCTGACGCATCAGGAATTTGATGATGTCGACGCCGCGCACCGCCATCCGGTTGGACAGCTCCTGCACGGTGATGATGTCGGGGATCACGACCTCGCGCGGACGGTTGGGGGCGTCGGTGGAACCGCCCTTGCGCTTTTCCTTCTCGCGTTCACGGGCCCGGCGGACCGAGGCCAGGGAGCGCATCCGCTCGGCGGTATCACCGTCGCCGGCGACCGACTGGATGGTCAGGCGGCCTTCGCGGCGCTTGGGTTCGCCACGGGTGCGGCTGACAGCCTTGCCGGCGTCCGAGAAACGCTTGTCGCGATCATCCTCGGGCTTGAGCGGGCGGGCGAAGCCGCCGCCGGGCGCGCGGCTGGGACGGGCAACCTCGGCCTGGGCCGGGGGGGCATTCGGGGTCGGACGACCGCCGGGTCCGGTGCGCGGACCGGGACGGGCAGCACCCGGCGCGGGGCGGGGGGTCAGGGCCGAATAGCGGACCGGCTCGGCCGGGCGGCCGGTCGGGCGGGCCGGAGCGGCCGGACGGTCGGAATAGGCCCGTTCGCCGCCACCCATGGCTTCTTCACGGGCAGAACGACCGCCGAAGGCGGGGCCGGCAGGGGCCCGGGAGGGGCTGGGAGCCTTGGGCACGCGCTGGCCGAAATTGACCACCGGCCGCGCCGGCGGGGCCGGACGTGCGGGGGCTGCAGGGGCCGGTGTCGGCGCGGCCGGTGGTCAATTTCGGCCAGCGCGTGCCCAAG
>VYLE01000140.1_pt1 | contig 67024 bp, 50 predicted proteins | sample 5114391 | NCBI WGS metagenome assembly VYLE01 (sample SAMN12291771, study PRJNA351875) | freshwater metagenome | isolation source: freshwater lake | place: USA: Michigan, Kent Lake | collected 2013-08-15 | reverse complement strand
GGCGATGGCCGGCACCGTGCCCGGCCAGCCGCTGCGCCGCCGCCTCAAGGCCGACGACGATGCCTTCGGCGCCGTCGGCGACTATGCCGGCAGTTTCCTGATCAAGGGCGGCCTCGAACTCTCCGCCGGCTACGCCAACAACCCGGCGCGGCTCAACAATTCGATCGGCTCGCCGGCCTATGTCGTCGCGCCCGATCTCGTGGTGATGTCCGACTGGGAGCGCCACGCGCTGGTGGCGGATCTGCGTGGCTCGTTCAACGGCTACACCAACACGCTGCCCGCGACGATCAATGGCTTCGCCTCGCCGGCGCCGGTCGAGATCAACCGCCCCGATTTCACCGGCCATGTCGACGGCCGCCTCGATGTCGATCGCGACCTCAAGGTCACCTCGCAGTTGCGGCTGCGGCTCGCCACCGACAATCCCGGCAGCCCGAACGTGCAGGCCGGCCTGCAGAAATATCCGGTCTACGCGACCTACGGCACCACGGTCGGCTTCGACAAGACCTTCAACCGTTTCCAGATCGCCGCCGGCGCCACCGTCGATCGCACCGCCTATACCGATTCCAAGCTCACGGACGGCTCGGTGTTCGGCAACACCGATCGCGACTACAACCAGTATGGCGGTGTCGGCCGCTTCTCCTACGATCTGAAGCCGGGGCTCAAACCCTTCATCGAGATCCAGGGCGACAGCCGCGTCCACGACCAGGCTGCCGACCGCAACGGCTATTTCCGCGATTCATCCGGCGGCTATGCCAAGGTCGGCACGTCCTTCGAATTCACGCGCATCCTCACCGGCGAAGTATCGGTCGGCTATTCCGCGCGCAACTACGTCGACCCGCGCCTCAGCCAGCTCTCCGGCTTCCTCACCTCGGGCTCGCTGGTCTGGAACGCGAGCGGCCTCACCACGGTGAAATTCAACACCGACACGCAGATCGCGGAGACGACGATCCCCGGCTCCTCCGGCGTGCTGGTGCGCACCTACGCCGCCGAGGTCGACCACGACTTCCGCCGCTGGCTCACCGCGATCGGCAAGTTCACCTACGGCACCTACGATTACCAGGGGCAGAATCGCAACGACAAGGCCTACTCGCTCGAAGGCAATCTGGTCTACAAGCTCAACCGCAACATCTGGATCAAGGGCACGCTGCGCTACGATCTCCTGGATTCGAACCAGGCGGGCTCGAGCTCGCAGGGGACGGTGGCGATGGTGGGCGTGAGGCTGCAGAATTAGAGAATCGCCGTGAGCGTGATTGGGTCGACGCGCCCCTCTTGCCGTCCATTCCCCGTCATGCCCCGGCTTGACCGGGGCATCCAGCACGCCGCAGCCTATCCGTATAAGTTTGACGTCTCTGCAATACTGGATCGCCCGGTCAAGCCGGGCGATCACACCGTTTACTGATCTGACAGCGCAGCTCGCCTCGGCCTACCGCGGCAGGTCCGTCTTCCCCATCAGGAACGTGTCGATCGACCGGGCGCACAGCCGGCCCTCGCGGATCGCCCAGACCACCAGCGACTGGCCGCGGCGCATGTCGCCGGCGGAGAACACGTTGGGGCGCGAGGTCTGGTAGTCCAGCGTGTTGGCCTTGACGTTGCCGCGCGGGTCCAGCTCGACCGAGAGCTGCTTCAGCAGGCCCTCATGCACGGGATGGACGAAGCCCATCGCGAGCAGGACGAGGTCGGCGTCGAGGTCGAATTCGGTGCCGGAGATCGGCTTGAACTTGTCGTCGACGCGCACGCAGTGCAGCTTCTTCACCGCACCGTTCTCGCCGGAGAACTTCTGGGTCAGCACCGCGAATTCGCGCGCGGCGCCTTCGGCCTGGCTGGAGGAGGTGCGCATCTTGAGCGGCCAGTAGGGCCAGGTCAGCGCCTTGTTCTCGTGCTCGGGCGGCGCCGGCATGATCTCGAGCTGGGTCACCGACAGCGCGCCCTGGCGCAGCGAGGTGCCGATGCAATCGCTGCCGGTATCGCCGCCGCCGATCACGACGACATGCTTGCCGGCGGCCAGGATCTCGTTGACCTTGCCCAACGGCTCCGCGGAGACGCGGCGGTTCTGCTGCGGCAGGAAGTCCATGGCGTAGTGGATCCCGGAGAGCTCGCGGCCGGGGATCGGCAGGTCGCGCGGGGCCTCGGCGCCGCCGGTCAGCGCCACCGCGTCGTAGCTGTTGAGCAGTTCGCGCGGATCGACATTGCCGGCCGCGCCGACATGGCTGTTGTAGTGGAAGGTGACGCCTTCGCCCTCCATCTGCGTGACGCGGCGGTCGATGATGCCCTTCTCCATCTTGAAGTCGGGAATGCCGTAGCGGAGCAGGCCGCCGGCCTTGGCGTATTTTTCATAGACGTGCACGTCGTGGCCGGCGCGCGCCAGCTGCTGCGCGCAGGCCATGCCGGCCGGGCCCGAGCCGATCACCGCGACCTTCTTGCCGGTCTTGTGGGCGGCGACCTCCGGCTTCAGCCAGCCGTTCTCCCAGGCGCGGTCGACGATGGCGCATTCGATCGTCTTGATGGTGACCGGGTTGTCGTCGATGTTGAGCGTGCAGGACGCCTCGCACGGCGCCGGGCAGATGCGGCCGGTGAATTCGGGGAAATTGTTGGTCGAGTGCAGATTGCGCGCGGCCTCTTCCCAATTGCCCTGATAGACGAGGTCGTTGAAGTCGGGGATCTGGTTGTTGACCGGGCAGCCGGGCGTGCCGGGCGCGACCGCGCCGGTGCCGTGGCAATAGGGAATGCCGCAATTCATGCAGCGCGCAGCCTGGTCGCGCGTTTCCTTCTCGCTCAGGGGAACGACGAATTCCTTGAAGTGCTTCAGCCGCTCGGCGACCGGAACGTACTTGCGGTCGTGCCGCTCGATTTCGAGAAAACCCGTGATCTTGCCCATGAAAACCCGAAGTCCCTGCCGCTTGAAGTCGTTTGTTTCTTCCTGTCGTCATTGCGAGGAGCCTGAGCTCCGAAGCAATCCAGTCTGCATCAGGAAAGAAGGTCTGGATTGCTTCGCTTCGCTCGCAATGACGGGGTGTGATGCCTTACGCCCCGATCGCGATTTTCGGCTCGTCGTCCGCCTTGGCGGCCATTTCGCGCAGCGCGCGCCGGTACTCGACCGGCATCACCTTGCGGAATTTGGGCAGCCAGTCCTTCCAGTTGGCGAGGATGTCGGCCGCCCGCTTGGAGCCCGTCGCCTTGGCGTGGCGCGAGATCAGGACGTGCAGCCGCTCCACGTCGGAGGCGAGCAGGTTCTTGAACACGTCGACCCGGCCATGCGCCTCGAGGTCGCCCGAGGCGTGATAGGTGCCGGCGTTGATCATCTCCTCCGACAGCACCGGCTCGAGCTCGACCATCGCCATGTTGCACAGCTTCTCGAAGGAGCCATCCTCGTCGAGCACATAGGCGACGCCGCCGGACATGCCGGCCGCGAAGTTGCGCCCGGTCTTGCCGAGCACGACCACGATGCCGCCGGTCATGTATTCGCAGCAATGATCGCCCGCGCCCTCGACCACGGCGACCGCGCCGGAGTTGCGCACGGCGAAGCGTTCGCCGGCGACGCCGCGGAAGTAGCATTCGCCCTCGATGGCGCCGTACATCACGGTGTTACCGACGATGATGCTCTCTTCCGGCACGATGGCGCTGTTCTTCGGCGGCTTGACGATGATCTTGCCGCCGGACAGGCCCTTGCCGACATAGTCGTTGCCTTCACCCTCGAGCTCGAAGGTGACGCCATGCGCGAGCCAGGCGCCGAAGGCCTGGCCGGCGGTGCCCTTCAGGCTGACATGGATGGTGTCGTGCGGCAGGCCGGCATGGCCGTAGATCTTGGCGACCGCGCCCGACAGCATCGCACCGGCCGAGCGGTTGGTGCTGTTGATGCTGGCCTCGATCTTCACCGGCGCGCCGCGGTCCAGCGCGGGCTGCGCCTTCTCGATCAGCGAGCGGTCGAGCACCGCCTCCAGATGATGATTCTGGCGCTCGGAGTGATGGATCTTCTGGCCCTTCTCCTCCTTCTGCTTGACGAACAGCTTGGAGAAGTCGAGGCCCTTGGCCTTCCAGTGCGCCACCAGCTTGGTCTGGTCGAGCAGCTGCACCTGTCCGACCATCTCATTGAAGGTCCGGAAGCCGAGTGAGGCCATGATCTCGCGGACTTCCTCAGCGACGAAGAAGAAGTAGTTGATGACGTGCTCGGGCTGGCCGGTGAAGCGCTTGCGCAGCACCGGATCCTGCGTCGCGACGCCGACCGGGCAGGTGTTGAGATGGCACTTGCGCATCATGATGCAGCCCGCCGCGATCAGCGGCGCGGTGGCGAAGCCGAACTCGTCGGCGCCGAGCAGCGCGCCGATCACGACGTCGCGGCCGGTGCGGAAGCCGCCGTCGACCTGGACCACGATGCGGCTGCGCAGCCGCTCGCGTACCAGGGTCTGGTGCGTCTCGGCGAGGCCGATCTCCCAGGGGCTGCCAGCGTGCTTGATCGAGGTCAGCGGCGAAGCGCCGGTGCCGCCCTCGAAGCCCGCGATGGTGACGTGGTCGGCGCGCGCCTTGGCGACGCCCGCCGCGACCGTGCCGACGCCGATCTCGGACACCAGCTTGACCGAGACGTCACCGTCCGGATTGACGTTCTTGAGGTCGTAGATCAGCTGAGCCAGATCCTCGATCGAATAGATGTCGTGGTGCGGCGGCGGCGAGATCAGGCCGACGCCGGGCGTCGAGTGCCGGACCCGGGCGATGGTGGCGTCGACCTTGTGGCCGGGCAGCTGGCCGCCTTCGCCGGGCTTGGCGCCCTGCGCCATCTTGATCTGCATCATGTCGGAGTTGACGAGATACTCCGTGGTGACGCCGAAGCGGCCGGAGGCGACCTGCTTGATCGCAGAGCGCATGGAATCGCCGTTCGGCAGCGGCTTGAAGCGGTCGGCTTCCTCGCCACCCTCGCCGGTGTTCGACTTGCCGCCGATCCGGTTCATGGCGATCGCGAGCGTGGTGTGCGCCTCGCGCGAGATCGAGCCGAAGCTCATCGCGCCCGTCGCGAAACGCTTGACGATGTCCTTGGCGGGCTCGACCTGGTCGATCGGCACCGGCTTGCGCTTCTCCTCCTCGGCGCCCTTGATCCGGAACAGGCCGCGCAGCGTCAGCAGCCGCTCCGACTGCTCGTTGAGGATCTTGGCGAAGGCGCGGTAGCGCTCCAGCGAATTGCCGCGCGCGGCGTGCTGCAGCAGCGACACCGATTCCGCGGTCCATGCATGGTCCTCGCCGCGGGTGCGGTAGGCATATTCGCCGCCGACATCGAGCGCGCTCTTGTAGACCTGCGCATCGCCGAACGCGTCGGCATGGCGGCGCACCGCCTCCTCGGCGATTTCGGCGAGGCCGACGCCCTCGACGCGGGTGTGCGTGCCGGCGAAGAACTTGGCGACGAAGTCGGCCTTGAGGCCGACCGCGTCGAAGATCTGCGCGCCGCAATAGGACTGGTAGGTCGAGATGCCCATCTTGGACATCACCTTCAGGAGGCCCTTGCCGATCGACTTGATGTAGCGCTTGACGATCTCGTAGTCGTCGAGCGAGCCGGGCAGGCGGTCCTTCAGCGCGATGATGGTCTCGAAGGCGAGATAGGGGTTGATCGCCTCGGCGCCGTAGCCGGCCAGGCACGCGAAGTGATGGACCTCGCGCGGCTCGCCGGATTCGACCACCAGGCCGACCGAGGTGCGCAGGCCGGTGCGGATCAGGTGATGGTGCACGGAGGCGCAGGCCAGCAGCGAGGGGATCGGCACGCGATCGGTGCCGACCATGCGGTCGGACAGGATGATGATGTTGACGCCCTCGCGCACGGCGCTTTCGGCGCGCGCGCACAGCTCGTCCAGCACCTGATCCATGCCGGCCGCGCCGAGCCCGGCGTGGAAGGTGGTGTCCAGCGTGCGCGACTTGAAGTGCGACTCGGCGACCTCCGAGATCGAACGGATCTTTTCCAGGTCCGCGTCAGTCAGGATCGGCTGGCGCACTTCGAGACGCTTGGTGGTGGCGAGGCCCTGCAGGTCGAACAGGTTCGGCCGCGGCCCGATGATCGAGACGAGGCTCATCACCAGCTCCTCGCGGATCGGATCGATCGGCGGGTTGGTGACCTGCGCGAAGTTCTGCTTGAAATAGGTGAAGAGCGGCTTTGCCTTGTCCGACAGCGCCGAGATCGGCGTGTCGTTGCCCATCGAGCCCGCGGCTTCCTCGCCGGTGGCCGCCATCGGCGTCATCAGGATGGTGATGTCTTCCTGGCTGTAGCCGAACGCCTGCTGCCGGTCGAGCAGCGACAGGTTCGAGCGCACGCCCGTCGTCGGCACCTTCGGCAGGTCCTCGAGCACGATCTGGGTCCGCTCCAGCCACTCCTTGTAGGGATGGCTGGCGGCGAGCTGCGCCTTGATCTCGTCGTCGGGGATCAGGCGGCCCTGCTCGAGGTCGACCAGCAGCATCTTGCCGGGCTGCAGGCGCCACTTGGTGATGATCTGGTCCTCGGGGATGGTCAGCACGCCCATTTCGGACGCCATCACGATGCGGTCGTCCTTGGTGACGAGATAGCGCGCGGGCCGCAGGCCGTTGCGGTCCAGCGTGGCGCCGATCTGCCGGCCGTCGGTGAAGGCGATCGCGGCGGGGCCGTCCCATGGCTCCATCAGCGCGGCGTGATATTCGTAGAAGGCGCGACGCCTCTCGTCCATCAGCGGATTGCCGGCCCAGGCCTCCGGGATCATCATCATCACCGCATGCGGCAGCGAGTAGCCGCCCTGCACCAGGAATTCGAGCGCGTTGTCGAAACAGGCGGTGTCGGACTGGCCTTCATAGGAAATCGGCCAGAGCCGGTTGATGTCCTTGCCGTAGAGCTCGGAGCTCACCGAGGCCTGGCGCGCCGCCATCCAGTTGGTGTTGCCGCGCAGCGTGTTGATCTCGCCGTTATGGGCGATCATGCGATAGGGATGCGCCAGCGACCACGCCGGGAAGGTGTTGGTCGAGAAGCGCTGATGCACCAGCGCCAGCGCGCTCTCGAAGTCGGCCTCGTGCAGGTCGGGATAGTACTTGCCGAGCTGGTCGGCGAGGAACATGCCCTTGTAGATCACGGTCCGGCAGGACATCGAGCAGGGATAATAGCCGGCGAGCCCGCGGTCGCGGCGCTGGTAGATCGCCTGCGAGATCGACTTGCGCAGGATGTAGAGCCGGCGCTCGAACTCGTCCTCGGTCTTGGCGGTGCCATTGCGGCCGATGAACACCTGCATGCAGGCCGGCTCGGTCGGCTTCACGGTGACGCCGAGCGAGGAATTGTCGGTCGGCACGTCGCGCCAGCCGAGCAGGGTCAGGCCTTCCGCCTTGATCTGGTCGGCGATGATGCTCTTGATGACGTTGCGCCAGGCGGTGTCGCGCGGCATGAACAGCGCGCCGATGGCGTATTCGCCGGGATTGGGCAGCGCGAAGCCGAGCTCCTTCGCCTTGCGGCTGAAGAAGGCGTGCGGAATCTGCACCAGGATTCCGGCGCCGTCGCCGGCACGCGGATCGGCGCCGACGGCGCCGCGATGCTCGAGATTGCAGAGGATGTTGAGCGCGTCCGAGACGATCTCGTGCGACTTCTTGCCCTTGATGTTGGCGATGAAGCCGACGCCGCAGCTATCCTTCTCCAGGCTCGGATCGTAGAGGCCTTCGGCCGGCGGGCGGCAATTGTGTTCCTGGATCGGGTCGGTCGTTTTCGAAGCGACGGTCGCCGACAGCTCTTCTGCCACGATGTTTGCGCGCTCGAATTGCGACCCGTTCATTGTCCTGTCCTCTCCATGCGGCAAGCTGCCTCACCGCCATCTTCGGCGCACCTTTGGCGTCCCGCGGCACCCGCTTCTGGGCCACCGCTCGTCCTCTGCGAGCCGCATTTTCTTTAAGTCAGGCCAAGGCGTTCTACGTCCCCGAGAACGGCTTTGCCTGTTGCCTTCCTGGCGCTCGAAAGCACCAACTTTCGTTGCAATCCCTATGCCGGGATCGCAAGCAAAATTGAGACAGTCTTCCTGTCCTAACCATCACCTTGCCAAATTTTTGTCTAGCACACAAGCGCGCGCAAGTCCCGATTCCCAAGGAGTCAATCCGGGCTTCGATGGCGGTGTGGCCCCTGTTTTGAAGCAAACGCGCCCTGATGCGGCCCCGCGGGTGCCGGAATCCGGCACGAAGCTTCGGTTCTGACCTTCGGAAGGCGCGCCACGCCACGAGAAGCGAAACAGCGCGCGCCGTTCCGGGGCTTCAACAGGAGCGTTGGACCATGAGGTTTTTCACAGGATGTGTGGCGGCTGCGCTGGCGCTGGTGGCAACAGCCGCCGAGGCGCAGGTGCCGGCGAACGGCGCGGCGCGCGCGAGCGTGATCGCCGTGTCCGATTTCGACGGGCCCTACGCCCCGCCGCCGCGCTACGGCTACGGCACGGATGAGCCGGGCCCCGGCCCGATGTTGCTGCCGGCCACCGAGGTCTATGCGGTGCTACGCGAGAACGGCTTTTCGCCGCTCGGAATTCCCCGCCTGCGCGGCGGCGTCTACACCATCGCGGCGATCGATCCCCATGGCGACGATGGCCGGCTGGTGATCGACGCGAGGGACGGCCGCATCCTGCGCTTCATGCGCGCCGTCGATGCCTACGGCATGGCGCCGGCCTATGACGAGCGCGCCGCCATGCCCGACGGACCGCGCAGCGCCTTGCCGCCGCCAACCGTGGTCCGCGGCGGTCCGCCCCGCCCGCCGGCTCCGATCCCCCATGTCGCCAGAAGCAGCGTACCGCTGCCAAAGGCCGCTCCACCGCGCGCCGAAGCGTCGGCCCCCCAGGCGCAGCCCCCGCAGCAGACCGCCGCCGTACAGGCGAGGCCAGCCGAGGCGGCGCAGCAGGCCACATCTTCCACGGTCGGCCAGGCCAAGCCGGCCCCAACCATCCTGCCGACGCAGGAGATGCCTGCGGTGCAGGGGCTGGATTGATTTGCGTCGCTTGGTGAGGCGCGGGTTGGTGCAACAGCCTCGGTGTCGTCCTGGCGAAAGCCAGGACTCCTACCGCGATGTCCGTCGGCTGCGGCAGATCCGATTACCGAATTCGAAGTCGTCGCCAATCTTCTTCCTGAGGTGATCGATCCCGGCCTGCGCCGGGACGACATCGGAGAGATGTGAGGCCAGAAAAAAACGCCCCGGGGCACCGGGGCGTTTTCGCAACCTGGAAGTCGTTTGGCTCAGGCGGCCTGCGCGGCTGCGTTCTCGATCACTTGCGCGGAGGTCGCGCCGGTGTTGATCGCGATCTGGCGCGGCTTCTTGGCCTCGGGAATCTCGCGCACGAGGTCGACATGGAGCAGCCCGTTCTCGAGCGAGGCGTCCTTCACCTGCACGAAATCGGCAAGCTGGAAGGCGCGCTCGAAGGCGCGGGCGGCGATGCCGCGATAGAGCACTTCGGACGTCGAGTTCTCGTTGGCGACTTTCTCGCCCTTGATCGTCAGCGTGTTTTCCTTCGCGACGATGGAGAGCTCGTCCTTGGAGAAGCCGGAGACCGCAACGGTGATGCGGTAGGCGTTCTCGCCGGTGCGCTCGATATTGTAGGGGGGATAACCGGGGCTACCGTCCGAACCGGCCTGGTCGAGCAGGTTGAAGAGACGGTCGAAGCCGACGGTGGAACGATAGAAGGGGGTCAGATCGTAGGTACGCATGGTCAAGTCCTCCATTGAGCGACTGTTGGCAACCCGCCCGCCAATCGGGCCGGGCTTGTCTGTGTGCAGCCTGATGTTCCGGTTCCGAAACACTGGTAGCGGCCTGCACGAAAATGATATGGGTGAGCCGAGACGGCGTTCAAGAGGGCGGCAATGGCGCCTTTTCGGCGCTCCCGCCCCTTGATTTCCCGTACATTTTGCCAATGACGCTGGTCTCGATCCCGTCCAATCCCGTCCCTGAAAACGTCGTCAGCGGCACCATCAAGACGCCCGACGGAGCCGAACTGCGCTTCGCGCGCTGGGCACCACCGGCGGGCCGCAAGGGAACGGTCTGCGTCTTCACCGGGCGCAGCGAACAGATCGAGAAATATTTCGAGACCGTGCGGGACTTGCGCGACCGCGGCTTCGCCGTGGCGATGATCGACTGGCGCGGGCAGGGCCATTCCTCGCGGCGCCTGCGCGATCCGCGCAAGGGCTATGTGCGGGACTTTTCCGATTTCGAGATCGATGTCGAGACCTTCGTGCAGCAGGTGGTGCTGCCCGATTGCCCGCCACCCTTCTTCGCGCTCGCCCATTCCATGGGCGGCGCGGTGATGCTGCGGGTGGCGCATGCGGGCAAGCGCTGGTTCGATCGCATGGTGCTGACGGCGCCGATGATCGACCTGCCCGGCCGCGCCACCTCGTTTCCGGTGCGGGCGCTGCTCCGGACGATGCGGCTTCTGGGGCAGGGCGGCCGTTACGTCCCGGGCGGCAGCGACCGCATCACCGGGCTCGATCCCTTCATCAACAATCCCCTCACCAGCGATCCCGTGCGCTACGCGCGCAACGCCGCGATCCTCGAGGAGGACCCGACGCTGGGACTGGCCTCGCCGACCGTGGCCTGGGCCGATACCGCCTTTCGCGCGATGCACACCTTCAGGGGCATGAGCTACCCTTCGGAGATACGCCAGCCGATCCTGATGCTGGCGGCTTCCAACGACACGGTGGTCTCGACCGCGGCGATCGAGGAGTTCGCCTATCATCTGCGCGCCGGCTCGCACCTCGTGATCGCCGGCGCCAAGCACGAAATCCTGCAGGAGCAGGATCGCTACCGCACCCAGTTCTGGGCCGCCTTCGATGCCTTCGTGCCGGGCACGCCGCTGTTCGGGTGAGGCACGCGGGCGAGCATAGCTTCGCTTCTTCCGTGTGGGAGGCGCCGATCGCTCGACGATCTCCGTCACGGCCGGGACAAGCCCGGCCATGACGACGAGGCTCTGACTACAGCGTCTTCAGATACTCGATCAGATCGTAGCGCTCCGCATCGTCCCTGAACGCGCGGCCGATCACGCCCGGGCGCTTCGGATCGCCGTCCTTTCGCTCGAAGGAATGGCCGAGCACGCTGTTGCCCTGCACCGGCTTGCCGTCAGGTCCGGTGGCGGAAAATTGCGTCTCGCCGGTCTTGCAGGTCTCGCCCGGCACGACCGCAAAGCCGACGGTGGCGGGATCATAGTCGCGCCGCCCCATGCAGAACGAAGTGGGGCGTTCAGCCGCGGGCTTCAGGAGCCAGTACAGCGACGGCACCGACCCGTTGTGCAGATAGGGCGCCGTAGCCCAGATGCCGTTGAGCGGCCGGGCGCGGTAGCGCGGTCCGGGCGCCGGATTGAGACAGTTCTTGCGCGCCAGATTCCACAATTTGGCCCGCTCCTCCTCCGGCGTCTTGTCGTCGTCCATCCATTTGCGCGCGACGAGATCGACCACGGTCATCAGGCCGAGCGCATAGACCATCTGGGTCTGCGAGCTCGCGGTCGGCGCATCGCAGTCCCACCAGGTCTTCAGGTCCGCCGTGTTGATCTTCAGATAGCCGGGCACGTCGACGATCCTGTTGCCGAGGATCAGCGATTGTTCGGGATCGGTCCTGATCTCGTCGGTGGGGATCGTCACCGCGTTCAGCACCTTGCTGTCGCCGCTCGGCTCCCAATGTCGGGACGACCAGAAGGCCGGCGTGTCCACGGCCGGCAAATGGCAGCCGGAGCACATCTCGGCATAGATGGCGCGGCCGCGTTCGACGCGATCGGGCTTCAGCTTCCAGGCATCGTCGAGCACCTGCGAGGGCCATTTCGGCGCGAGCAGCCCGCCGAATTTCGGCTGGGCGGCGGCATCGGCGAGCTTGAACGGATCGGGGCCCCTCAACATCTCCTCGATCCAGCCCAGGGTCCGGATGTGCACCGAGGAGCGCCAGATCCGGTCCTGCGGATAGGCATCGGACAGATTGAGCAGCGCCGTCACGCCGAGCGCCTCGCCGGCATTGCGGATCAGCGGCTGCTCGATCGAGGCGTCGTACTGGGCGTATTTGAACCACGGCACGGTCCAGATCGCGGGATAGCTGACCGGGGCGTCCTGGGCGTGCAGATTCTTCTCGAAGCCCTTGACGCCGCTGATCGCGAAATCCTGCGAGAACACCTGGTTGCCGATCCGGTTGAGTGCGTCGAGACGGCCGAAGCCTTCCTCGGTGTCCTGCTGCTGCCGGCCGTCCCAGGTGGTCTTGCCCTCGATCGTCTTGTCGTAGGTCTTGACCCAGTCGACCAGGAAGCTGCCGACGGCGCCAAGCTTCTGTCTGAGCGCGCTGAGCTCCGCCGGGCTCGCATCGGGACCGAGCACGCGATCGGCAAAGCGCTGGAAGCGGAACGGGACGTAGAGCGTGTAGGCGATCGACAGGCCGGTCGCCAGTTCGAGCTTCTTCAGGTCGGTCATCGCGGGGCCGCCGTCGAACCGCACGGCGACGCCCTTGTAGTGGATCTGCCCGGTGTGGCAGGCCGCGCAGGTCAGTCCGATCCTGTCCTCCTCGCGGCGGCCGGTCGCGGGATCGACGACGCCGGTCATCCGCGCGAAGCCGACCGGCAGCCCGTCGACATTGTCCGCTGCCGTCCACCGGGTCGACCAGTCCGGCACCTGCGTGGTCTCGTAGACATTGGCGTAGCCGAACCGGCGCAGCGTCACCGGATCGGTCTGGATCGTTTGCGGGCTCGGGATGAAGCCGAAGCGCTCGAGATAGGCGCTGTCCTTCATCAGGCCCGGCTTCGAGACCAGATGCAGGCGCGGCTGCTCCAGCGCCACGAACCAGTTGTAGGGCACCGGGAAGGTCGCGGTGCCCTGGCTGGCATGGTGAAACCAGTGGCGATCCTTCAGCGACCAGTTCTGCTCCAGCCAATAGGCGCTTGTCGTCTCCGGCGGCGTCGGCAGAGGTGGCGGCAGCAATTGGGCCAGCAGTCCCTTGGGCGGCAGCGCGGCCCGGACCTGATCCGGGAATTCGGCGATGGCGACCAGCGCCGCAAGGCCGAGGGCGACGACGAGGCCGGTCAGTGCGAACGCCCAGCGAAAGCGGAGCTGGCACGCCGACAACATGGGTTGCGAGAGGATTCGGCGATTGATGCGGTCCGGGAATTGGCGCTCGTCGAACAGCGTGCGCACTTCGGCAACGCTGAGATAGCGATCCTCGCCGGTCCCCTTGCCCATGATCTTGAGGAGCACCGGCCATTCGAACTTCATCAGCAGCGGATAATACCAGCGCGAGGCGTCGCCGGCGCGCTTGCGATTGTCGCGCATGAAGGCGTCGATCTCCGCGGCGTTGAGGCCGGGTTCGACGCCGCCTCCGTCGGGATCGGCGTAGGCGCGTCCGAATCTTGCCAGCCGGTCGATCTCGCTCTCGTCGACCTTGCCGTCGACCCCGAGGATGCGGGAGCCGGCGCCGTGCTTGTCGAGCGGGCCGCCGCGCAGCGCATCGAGCTGCGCGCCCGAGCGGAGGCTCTTCAGCATATGCCCGAAGCCGTTGGCGATCATTGCGACTCCGCGCACCTGGATGCGGGCCGACACCTTCTTCAGCCCCGTCTCTCCGGTCGCGTTCGCGATGCGCTGCGACAGCGTCAGCAGCGGGACGGTGCCGCCGTCCACGAAACCTTCGCCGACGAGCCCGCGCAGGAACGGGCAGGGGTTGTCCGCTGAGACCGGAAGCGAGGGATCGAAGGGCGGCTTCGAGGCGGGGTCATGCATGGGCCCGGTCTCCTGAAATGAGTTGATCGTGAAAACGGTCGCGCCGGTCGGGGCGGGGGAGTGCCGGCTATCCGACGCCGCAGCATACTACTTCCGCGTGTGGCAAAGTGTGGCCAAGTTCACTGTCCCGTCCACAGACGGAATGGCCTGGGCGCGCGCCGGTGCCCCGTCAGGACTCCGCCGCGCGCCTGACGTCGCTCTGGATCAGCACGAGCTTGCGCGGCGGCACGCCGGCCTTGATCAGGCCATCGCGGTAATGGGCGAGGTCCTCGGGCCGCTTCCAGTGGAAATTGCGCAGGTGGCGCTCGACGTTGAGGGTCGGATGGTGGTCCATCAGCATGCCGGCGGCGGTCTTCGCCTCCTCGGTGCGGTCGAGCTGTGCCAGCGCCGCGGCGCGGATTGCCAGGGCCTGCATGTGGTTCGGGTTGACGTAGAGCTGCTCGCGGGCCCAGGACAGCGTGGCATCGTAGTGCCCCAGCAGGTAATGGCTGAAGGCGTTCAGCGTCGCCCATTGGTAGCGCGGATCGCTGTTGCCGCGCTGTGCGGCCATCGAGAACAATTCGATCGCTTCGTGGTGTTCGCCGGTGATGAAATGGCAGATGCCGAGCACGCCGCGGGCGCCCATGTCATAGGGGTTGAGGGCGACCGCGCGCCGGGCGGCGTCCATGGCCGTGTCGTAGTGTCCCTCCATGCCGTGGACCCATGACAGGATCGAGAAGGCAAAGGACGAGCGCGGGTCGAGCCGGACGCTGGTTTCGGCGGAGTCCATCGCCTCCGCCCACATCTGCTGCGTTCCCTTGACCCAGCCGAACTGGATGCTCTGGATCTGGGTCGTGGCCAGATAAGCATGCGCGATCGAGAGATTGGGATCGACGCCGATGGCTTCGCGGAACAGCGCGATCGCCGCCTCCATATCCTGCCGCGTCTGGCGGTAGTAATGCGACAGGCCCTTGAGGAAGCGGTCCCAGGCCGTCACGTCGGTCGCGAGCCGCGCCGGTGCCGAGGCCTCCGCCCGGACGATCTCGGTGGCGATCGCCGCCGACAGATGCGTGGTGATCTCGTCCTGCATCGCGAACAGATCGCCGATGTCGCGATCGTAGCGGCCGGTCCAGAGCTGCTCGCCCGTTTCCGGCGCGATCAGTTCGGCCGTGACGCGGACCTTGGCGCCGGCGCGCCGAACCGAGCCCTGGATCAGATAGGTGGCGTCGATCTCGCGCGCGATCACGCGGGAGCCGACGCCGCGGTCCTTGTAGGCGAAGGTCGCGTTGCGGCTGAGCACCCGATAGAAGGATTGCAGCGACAGCGCGTGGATCAGATCCTCGGTGAGGCCGTCGGAGAAATATTCGTCCTGGGCGTCGCTGAGATTGGCAAAGGGCAGCACGCCGACGATGGCGGTGCGGTACTGCTGCGAGAGCGCGGCTCCCTCCTTCTGCGCGGGCACGGCGGCGGCGGCACCTTCCGGCATCCAGGCCCAGACCCGGATCGGGTCCCTGATGTTCTTGAAAGCGTGGCTGCCGGCATCGGCCAGCGTCACGTCGAGATGCTTCTTGGCCTCCTCGAACGCCTTGGCCGACATCGCGAAGCCGCCGGGGCCCGACACCGATTCGAGGCGGACCGCGATATTGACGTCGTCGCCGAACACCTCGTCCTCATCGGCGATGACGTCGCCCATGTGGATGCCGATGCGGAACTGCATGGCGCGGTCGGCCGGCAGATGACGGTTGCGCTCCGCCATCAGCGTCTGCATCGCGATCGCGGCCTGGGCCGCGCCGACGATCGAGGGGAACTCGAGCAGGAAGCCGTCGCCGGTGTTCTTCACGACGCGACCGCCATGATTGAGGATGATCGGATACACCGCGCTGCGATGGGCCTTGAAGGCCGCATGGGTGCCGGCCTCGTCGCGGCCCATCATCCGCGAATAGCCGGCGACATCGGCGCAGACGATGGCAGCCAGACGTCTTTCCATGTTCGACTCCAGGGACCGGACCGGCCGCCGCGTGGCGCTCGCCTCGAATCCCGCACCCACAACCCCAGACTTATAGAGCAGATGGGCACGCGTGAAAGGATCATCCGCATTGCAAATTCGTCGCAAACCCGATGCGGTTCCCGTGGTGGACGGCGGCGGGCCGATTGATTATGCCCGGCGGTGCGAGCCGCCCGGTCCGGCGGCAGGGGGCGCCGGCATGCTGGGCATTCACGAAATCTGGCTGTTCGTCCTGTCGGGCGTGTTGCTGAACGTCACGCCGGGGCCGGACTCGGTCTATGTGATCGGCCGGAGCATGCAGATGGGGTGGCGTGGCGGTGCCGCGGCCGCCCTGGGCATCGGTTGCGGCTGCTTCTTCCACGTCGCTTGCGCGGCGATCGGCCTGTCGGCGCTGCTGATGGCCTCCTCGACCGCCTTCTCGCTGCTCAAGCTGGCCGGTGCAGCCTATCTCGTCGTCAGCGGCGTTTCGATGCTGTGGTCGAAGCCGCCACTGATGGCGGCGATCGGCGAGCCGGCCCGCGTCGCCTCGCTGCGGCGGGTCTTTCTCCAGGGCGTCTTCACCAACGCGCTCAATCCCAAGGTCGCGCTGTTCTTCCTGGCCTTCCTGCCTCAATTCGTCGCAGCCGACTCCGCCCACAAGCCGCTCGCCTTCCTGGCGCTCGGCCTGATCTTCATCTGCACGGGAACGCTGTGGTGTCTGGTGCTGGCGGCGTTCGCGGCCAGGGCGGCCGACCGGCTGCGGACCTCGGGCGACGCGATCGCCTGGATCAACCGCGCGCTCGGTGGCGTCTTCATCTATCTCGGCATCCGCGTCGCCATGCTGGAGGCGCGGTAGGCTCAGCCGAACTCCTTCGCCAGCGCGCTGCCGGCGAGATAGAGGCCGAGCAGGACCATCGCGATCAGGAACCAGCGGCGGAACGCCTCCGCCGGCATCCGGGCCCGCACCGACTGGCCGATGAACATGCCGGCGAAGGCCATGGCGAGGCCGACCGCGCCGGGCACGGCATTGGCCGGTGTCAGCAAGCCGCCCGAAGTCAGGCTGAAGGCGAGCGCCAGCGTCGCGGTGGTGAAGAACACGCCGAGCGCCTGCACCAGTTCATCCTTCTCCATGCCGATCGCCTGCATGAACGGCATCGATGGGATCACCTGCACGCCTGTGGAGGCCGAGATCACGCCGGTAATCACCCCGACCACGCCGCCGACCCATTTCTCGTTCTGCGGCGCGACGCGGAACTGGAACTTGCTCAAGCCGACGATGGCGTAGATCACGAGGAGGATGCCGAGCACCACGGTGCCGTAGCGCGCATGCGGACCGGTGAGGGCGCCGGCATTGAGCCAGCAGCCGATCACGGTGCCGATCATTAAGGGCCACAGTCGCCGGATGATGTCGCGCAGATAGGGGCCGACGAAGGTCTGCCAGATGTTGGTGACGATGGCCGGCACGATCACGATGGCGATGGCGCGGCTCGGCGCCATGCTGACGGCCAGCAGGCCCATCGAGACCGTCGGCAGGCCGAGCCCGACCACGCCCTTGACGAATCCGGCGAGCAGGAACACCGCGGCGATGAGGATGAGGAGTGGATCGATCATGCCGGCCACATTGACCCAAGCCGTGCCCCGGCACAATCTGGAGGTTCCGGAGCAAGCCTTCGTTGGAAACGAAGGCTGGGGAGCCTGCCATGCGGTTCGATCTCGTTGACCTCCAGCTGTTCGTCGCGGTGGCCGACCAGCGCAGCATCACCCGCGGCGCGGCGCGGTCGAACCTGGCGCTGGCTTCGGCCAGCGCGCGCATCAAGGGGCTCGAGGATGCGCTCGGTGTCGCCCTGCTCAAGCGCGGCCGCCGCGGCGTCGAACTGACCGCGGCCGGCGAGAGCCTGCTCGACCATGCCCGGCTCGTGATCCACCAGATCGAGGCCATGCGCGGCGATCTCGCCGGTTTTGCCAGCGGCGTCCGCGCCGGCGTGCATCTGCTCGCCAACACGTCGGGCCTGTCGGAGCATCTGCCGCGGGCGCTCGCCGGCTTCCTGCGCGAGCATCGCGACCTCGCCGTCGACATCGAGGAGCGCGAGAGTACCGACATCGCCGCGGCCATCACCGCCGGCGCCGCCGATCTCGGCTTCGCCGCCGAGCATGCGCTACCCGATCACATCGAGCGCTTCCTGTTCGGCGAGGATCGCCTGACGCTGGTGACGTCGCGCCGCGGCCCGTTCGCCGGGCGCCGCCAGATCGATTTCAAGGAGGCCGGGACCTGCGACTTCGTCGGGCTGACCAGCGCGACCGCGCTCCAGGTCCATATCGCGCGGCACGCCGCGCGGCTCGGCATGCGTCCGCATGTCCGGGCGCGCCTGCGCGATTTCGACGCGATCTGCCAGATGGTCGCCGCCGATGTCGGCGTCGCGCTGGTGCCCGAAGCCGCCGCGCGCCGCTGCGCGAAGCTGATGCCGCTCGCGGTGGTTCGCCTGCGCGATGCCTGGGCCAATCGCAGGCTCGTGATCTGCGCCCGCAGCTTCAAGGCGCTGCCGCGGCCGGCCAAGATGCTGGTGGAGCATCTTCGCGCGGCGGCCGTGTGAGGGGACGCGCGACTTCGCCGTCTCCACGCCGGAGTCCTTGATCACCTTCGCCCACTTCGCCGTTTCGTCCGCGATGAAGGCGCGGAAAGGCTCGGGCGTGTCGCCGACCAGCGTCGCGAACTGCTGGCTCAGCTTCAGGCCTTCAGCAGTTTCAGCGCCTCTTCATGGACCCTGGCATCGCCGGCGGCGACGATGCGGCCGCCGCCCTGGGCCGGCTCGCCTTCCCAGGTGGTCACGATGCCGCCGGCTCCGGTCACGATCGGGATCAGGGCGGCGATGTCGTAGGGCTTCAGTTCGGTCTCGACCACGAGATCGACATGGCCGGCGGCCAGCATGCAATAGGAGTAGCAGTCGCCGCCATAGCGCGACAGCCGCGCGCCCTTCTCGATCCGGCCGAAGATGGCGCGGTCGTTGTCGTTCATCAGCAGCGGGCTGGTGGTGTAGGTCGTCGCCTCCGACAGCGAGGCGCAGCGGCGCACCTGCAGCCGGCGCTCGCCGGAGGGGCCTTTGTAACTGGCCGAACCGTTGTCGCCGGAAAAGCGCTCGCCGATGAAGGGCTGGTGCATCATGCCGAACACCGGCGTGCCCTTGTGCAGCAGCGCGATCAGCGTCCCCCAGATCGGAAAGCCGCCGATGAAGGACTTGGTGCCGTCGATGGGGTCGAGCACCCAGACGTAGTCGGCGTCCTCGCGCTCATTGCCGAATTCCTCGCCGACGATGCCGTGCTGGGGGAAGTTGGCCTTGATCAGGCGCCGCATCACCGCCTCGGCGGCGCGATCGGCCTCGGTGACCGGATCGAAATCCTTGGTCTTGCTCTTGTCGTCGATCGACAGCGAGGTGCGGAAGAACGGCAGGATGGTTTCGCCGGACGCCGTCGCCAGCCGTTCGATGAAGGCGGAAAAGTCGATCACCGTCACGGCGAACCCCTCGAAGTGAAAGTGGAATGAACGTTCGTTCTGCCTAGCTCAAATCGCTTCCGGGGTGCAGCGCTGACTTGATTTGCTCCCTGGTATTTTGGATACCTCGGGGCGTGCCGACATCGCAGCCATCTGACGACCAAATATCGATCATTGCGTTGAAAACTTAGTTCCGAACATGCTTCGTTCGTGTGCAAACAATTATCAACCCATTGAATTTCCTTATCAAAACAACTGAATCTAGGTTTCTCTTTGAGCATTCGAGCTCTGTGTTTTTTGCATGGGAAATGGCGTAAAAGCCCTTGCACTTTGTGCGGCGCGGCCGCATATTGTTGCGGTGCGGTAGCGCTCTGCGTTACCGCTGCCCTCCTTGGGCGTTTCCTCCCTAGACTTGGGCCGCTTGTTCATTCAAGCGGCCCTTTTTTCTTTTGGCCTCGATTTTCTTTTTCTCTTGGTCGCGATCTTCGCTTTCACGCGCGCTTGTCCCGCAAGCGAAAATGCGTTCGCGCGGATCGGCGACCTTCGGGTCTTGCTCTCTGGAAAAAGATCGCGCGTCTATTCCGCGGCCGCCTGGAAGGGCCCGAGATCGCCGAACGGGATCGTCGTCGCCAGCACGTCGGCCAGCACCGCGAAATCGGCGGCGACCTGCTCGAAGCGCGGACCGCGCTCGCGCCTGCGTTCGTCCATGTAGATCGCCCGGTTCAGCTCCAGCTGGACCGTGTGCAGGCCGCTCGCCGGGTTGCCGTAATGCTCGGTGATGAAGCCGCCGGCATAGGGCTTGTTGCGCCCGATCGAATAGCCGAGCCCGGCCATGGTCTCCTCGACCCGGTCGGTCAGCAGCGGGCTGCAGCTCGTGCCGTAGCGGTCGCCGATCACGACGTCCGGCCGGCGCGGCTCGTCGCGCGAGACGCCGACCGAAGGCATCGAATGGCAGTCGACCAGCACCACCGTGCCGAACATCTGATGCACCTTGTTGATCAGCCGGCGCAGCGCCCGGTGGTAGGGCTTGTAGAGCGTCTCGATCCGCGCCAGCGCCTCGTCGACCGAGATGCGCTCGCGATAGATCTCCTGGCCGTCGCCGACCACCCGCGGGATGGTGCCGAGACCGCCGGCGACCCGCATCGAGCGGGTGTTGGCGAAGCTCGGCAGGCGGCCGGTGAACATGCGGGGATCGAGCTCATAGGGCTCGCGGTTGACGTCGACATAGGAGCGGGGAAAGTGCACCCGCACCGTCGGAAAGCCGCGCTCGGCGAGATGACCGGTCAACTCGTCCATGAAGGAATCTTCGGACCGCCGCAGCGTCGGCAGGTCGATGCGCGAGGCGGCCACGAAATCGTCCGGATAGGTCGAGCCGGAATGGGGCGAGTTGAAGATGATGGGCGCGCACCATTCGGCGGGCTCCACGATCTCGAAGGCTGGCGACACCTCGCCGTCAAACCGGGTCATCTTCTCAGGCTTCTTCCCTGCTTCTCAGGCTTCGCCCCGTCAGGCCTGAAGATCCGGCACCTCGGCAAGGCCCGGCCACGGCCCGCATGCGTCGATTCGGCCAATCGCGCAGGTCTTATGTGTCGTCATTGTCCGGAATCGCAACGGCTCTGCCAAGCGAAAAAGTGTCATCGTCGCTGGAACTTCTCTTAACCGTGCGGGCATCGGGCCGGGCGCCGGCCGCCTCGCGTCGATTGATTCCGGCCACGTTCGGGTCCACAAGGTCGGCCAGCGCGGCGGGCCCGGGTAAAGATTTTCACCCCAAATTTACCCACTGTCGGGCTTAGTGACACAGCTGATGTCCTCTCAAGGATCGACGTTTCCCACCATGCCCAAAATCCTGCTCGCCGAAGACGACAACGACATGCGCCGATTCCTGGTCAAGGCGCTGGAAAACGCCGGTTTTCAGGTGTCGTCCCACGACAACGGCATGGCCGCCTATCAGCGGCTCCGGGAAGAGCCGTTCGAGATGCTGCTGACCGACATCGTGATGCCGGAAATGGACGGAATCGAGCTCGCCCGCCGGGCCTCGGAACTCGATCCCGACATCAAGATCATGTTCATCACCGGCTTCGCCGCGGTCGCCCTGAATTCAGATTCGGACGCCCCCAAGAACGCCAAGGTCCTGTCCAAGCCGGTGCATCTGCGCGAATTGGTCAGCGAAGTGAACAAGATGCTGGCGGCCTAAATCGGCCACCATCCGTCCTTGCGCGCGCTCCGATGAGCCGTTATAGGGACCCCCACCCGACGTAAGTGGACTTTAGGGCACGTAGCTCAGCGGGAGAGCACTACCTTGACATGGTAGGGGTCACAGGTTCGATCCCTGTCGTGCCCACCACGCTTCGCCAACCGGCTACGCGTGGCGCAGCCACACCCAAAAATGGCGAAGCGTGTCCGGCGGAGCTCGAAGAGCGAAGACGGACCGGCCGCCGCGCCCCGAGATAAACCAGGGACTCGGCTCAGCCGGGCGTCCTCCTCCCAGCCAGCAGCAGGCCCTTCAGTCCCGTCGGAAAGAGATCAGGCCCGCCCCCGCCGTCGAGTTCGGCCAGGTCGAACCAGCGGGCGATCATCGGCTCGCCGTCGTCCTCGCGAAAATCGATGCGATCCTGCCCGCTGAAGGCGCGGTCCGGAAACGCCACCTCCGCGATGAACATCACCTCATGCCCGGTGGCCCCCTCGTGCACGAAGATGTTCTCCATCAGCAGCGGTTCGCCCGTGACGGTGACCTCGATCCCAAGCTCCTCGCTGAACTCGCGCAACAGCGCGGTCTGCCAGCTTTCGCCGAACTCGATCTCGCCGCCGAGCGGCCGCACGCCCTTGAGCCGTCCCGCATCGTCGCGCACCTCCGCCGCGAGCAGCCGGCCCTCGCGCCAGTGCAGGCCGAGCGCAACGACGCGGATGCGGGAGTGCGGGCGCCAGGACGTCATGACACACCGATATCGCGTGCCTTGCGGTCGGGCAATGCAGGGCCGTCGATCTGTTGCCGGGCCGATCGAGCTGCGCAGACTTGATCGCCGGCGGGCCGCCTGCAATGGTCGAGGCTCAAGCGGGGCGACGACCTCGATGCGTTTCCGTGGCGCATCCGCCGCTGCGAGGGACAGAACAACAGGCGGATCATCGACATGAGCAGCGTCAACAAGCCCGGCGGCAACTATCTGCCTGTCATCATCCATGGCGGCCTTGCCTATGTCAGCGGCCAGCTGCCGCGCCGCGGCGAAGGCCTGCTCTATGCGGGCAAGGTCGGGGCGGATGTCGATCTCGCGGCCGCGCAGGAGGCCGCGGCCCTCTGCGCCGATCTCTGCCTCGCGGCCGTCAACCACGCCACCGGCGGGGAGGACAGGATCGTCCAGGTCCTGCAGATCGTCGGCTACGTTGCCTCGGCGCCCGGGTTCACCCAGCAGTCGCAGGTCATGAACGGCGCCTCCGACCGCCTGATCGCGCGCCTCGGCGAGCGCGGCCGTCACGCGCGGACCTCCGTCGGCGTCGCCGAGTTGCCGCGGGGCGCTCCCGTCGAGTTGAACATGATTGCTGCGGTTCGGGTCTAGCAGCGCGTGTAGATAGATGTCGGCTCACCAACGTAAGGCGGAAGTCACCAGCCGTGAGCGTGATCTGCGGCTTGTGCCCCGGAGCAGACATTCGAAGCCCACAATTTACAATTGTGAGCGGGAAAACTAGCATCCGCGCACCAACGCAGGCCGGATCATATTATGCGGCATCTCTTGCTGGCGCTGCTGGTCTTTTCAACGACCTCCGCCTTCGCTCAGAACAAAGCCCCTTCGACGGGGGCGCCGATATACACGGAGTGGCAGCTAGCCGAATACGCCGCCCATACCAAAAAGTGCTTCCTGAGCCAGCCGGGCAAATTGCAAAATGAGCTTGCACTAAATGTAACGATTGGATCTGACGGCATGGTCGTTGGGGAACCTGAAGTCTTGTCTCCAATCGACAGTGGCGATTTCCGAGCTGACGTCGAAATTGCGCGCAACAAGCTGCGCCAATGTCAGCCGTATATTGTCGATCCCTTTAAACGAGTGCGGCGTGGTTTTACTCAAGTCTTCAAATTCGAGCGCGAAGAGCCGCACCAGAGCATGTCAGCAGCAATCAAAGCAACTTTTGAGAAGTGCTGGAAGCGCCCGCGGATAGGGCCGACAATTTGGGTAAGCCTTCTCTACAAACCCGACGGGACGATGAAGTCCCCGCCATCCCTCGTAAATCCTGAAAAAACCGAAGAATATTTGCGCGCTGCCTCTGACCTGCTGCGACAGATAGAAAAATGTCCGCCCGTGCAATTTCCAAAGGAGATCAACGTCGATCTACATCGAAGCATCAATTGGTCTTTTCAAAGTTACGAGGGCGTAAACCGGTCTAAATCGAAACTGTGAGCGGGTCCGTTTCTGGACCATCTGCGACCTCGGATGCGATAACCACTCCGTCCGATGCTGGCAGGAGACCGGACGCCCGTCTCATCCCACGAGATACCTCTTCACCGCATCCTCGTCCCAGGCAATCCCATTACCCGGCTCCTCGCTCGGCAGCGCGTAGCCGTCCTTGATCGCGAGCCGGCTCGCCAGCACGGCGTCGGCCCAGTCGACATATTCCAGCCAGTGCGCGGTCGGCGTCACGCAAAGCAGATGCGCGCTGACTTCCGAGAACAGATGCGTCGACATCTCGATTCCGGCGGCGTGGGCGAGCGCGGCGGCGCGCAGCCAGCCGGTGACGCCACCGATGCGCTGCACGTCGGGCATGACGAAGTCGCAGGCCTCCGCGGAGAGCGCGGTCTGCATCGAAAAGGCGCTGTCGAAGTTCTCGCCGATCTGGACCGGCGTGTGGAGCGCATCGGCGATTCTGGCACAGCCGGTGTAATCGTCGTGGCGGATCGGCTCCTCGATCCAGCTCAGGCCCTCGTCGTCGAGCATCTCGCCGCGGCGGATCGCCTCGCTCACGGTCAGGGCCTGGTTGTAGTCGCACATCAGCGTCACGTCGTCGCCGACCGCCTTGCGCACCGCGCGCACCACCGCGAGGTCTTCCCTGGCATCGGGCCGGCCGACGCGGATCTTGGCGGCGTGAAAGCCCTCGGCGAGCAGCCGGTGCGCCTCGTCGACGGCCGCCGCCGGCATGATGCCGAGCCCCTTGGAATTGTAGGCCTTCACCGGCTTCGGCGCGCCGCCGAGCAGCCGCGCCAGCGGCAGGCCGCGGGCGCGGGCCAGCGCATCCCAGGCCGCCATGTCGATGCCGGATTGCGCCAGCCGCTGCAGGCCGGCCAGCCCGAGCAGCGTGAAGCGCTGGGTCAGCTTGCGCTCGATCTCGAAGGGCAGCAGTTCGTCGCCGGCGAGCAGTTGTGACATTTCCGTGACCATTGCGGTCAGCGGCTTCAGCGCCATCGGCGTGATCGCGAACAGATAGGCGTGCCCGCGCACGCCCTGGTCGGTCTCGCAATCGATCAACACCAGCGGCGCCCTGGCGACGGCACCGGTCGAGGTCTGCAGCGGCAGGTTCATCGGCACGATCACGGGCCGTGCGTGGAAGCGCGTGATGCGGAGGGTCTCGGTCATTGCATGAATCTCCCGGCGGGGCGGAGGCGGTTGGCCGCAATCTTAAACATTCGTGATGAAACGAAAAGCCGTAGGCTGAGACCACCCTGTTAAGGGGGTTGCGCGCGCCATGTTTTGTTGGCTCTGTGCCGCCGCTTGCAATGCCGCAGATGACGTTGATTTGCGACAGAATCGCACACAACGGAGCCACAGATTGAAACGAGAAATCTCCGAACAACAGCGCAGGAGCGGTCTCTGGACCGGGGCTGCAATCACATTCCTGCTCGCGGCGCTGCCGCTGGCGGTCTGGCTCGACCTGACCGAACTGAGCAAGACGGCGCTGCGCCGCCAGGCCATCGATCTCAACTCGGTGATCACGAGCGTGCGCAGCTATTACGCCTCGAACGTGGTGGGGCGCGTGCTCACCAATCCGAACGGAACCACGAAGGTCGTTCACAACTACGAATCCGTTCCCGGCGCGATTCCGATTCCCGCGACGCTGTCGCTCGAGCTCGGCCGGGTGATCGGCGCGCAGCAGGAGAACATTACCTACCGCTTCGTCTCGGACTTCCCGTTTGCCAACCGGGCGCCGCATCAGCTCGATAAATTCGAGAAGGACGCGATCGAGGCGCTGCGCAGGGATCCCGACCAGAAGATCGTCGACACCGAGACCTCGCTGTTCAACGACAGGGTCCGCCTCGTCGCGCCCGTCACGATGGGGCCGGCCTGCGTCAGCTGCCACAACAGCCATCCCGAGAGCCCGAAAAAGGACTGGAAGGTCGGCGATGTCCGCGGCATCCAGGAGGTGATCATCGCCCAGCCGATCGCCGCCAACATCTTCTCGTTCAAGTTCCTGCTGGCCTATTTCCTGATCGCCGCCGGCAGCGGCCTGTCCTTCCTCTCGATGCAGCGCCGCCAGGCGGGCCGCATCAAGGCGATGAACAAGGAGCTCGAATCCGCCAACGACTTCCTCGCCTCGCTGTCGATGAAGATCTCGCGCTACATCCCGCCGCAGATCTACAAGAGCATCTTCTCCGGCCAGAAGGACGTGACCATCCACACCGAGCGCAAGAAGCTCACGATCTTCTTCTCGGACATCCAGAACTTCACCGCGACCGCCGAGCGGCTGCAGCCCGAATTGCTGACCCAGCTGCTCAACGAATACTTCACGGAGATGTCGGCGATCGCCCACGAATATGGCGGCACGATCGACAAGTTCATCGGCGATGCCATGCTGATCTTCTTCGGCGATCCCGAGACCAGGGGCGATCGCGCCGATGCACAGGCCTGCCTGCGCATGGCCTGGCGAATGCAGCACCGCCTCACCGAGCTCAACGCGAAATGGCGGGCGTCCGGCATCGAGCAGCCGTTCCGCTCCCGCATGGGCATCAATTCCGGCTATTGCAATGTCGGCAATTTCGGCAGCAGCGACCGCATGGACTACACCATCATCGGCGCCGAGGCGAACCTCGCCGCGCGCCTGCAGTCGATCGCCGAGCCCGGCGGCATCGTGCTGAGCTACGAGACCTTCGCGCTGGTCAGCGACATCGTCCGCGCCCACGCGCTGCCCGCGATCACCATGAAGGGCATCAGCCGCGAGGTCATTCCCTATGCCGTCGATGCGCTGGGTGAGACCGCCGCGGAATCGAGCGGTGTCATCACCGAACGTGCGCCGGGACTCGAACTCTATCTCGATCCCGCGGTGGTGAAATCAGGCGATGCGGCCCGCGTGCGCTCCCTGCTCGAAAGCGCGCTGGCCTCGCTGAAGCCGGCGTAAGGCGCGCGCCGTCATGCCCGGGACAAGCCCGGGCATTGCGAGCGACGCGGCACGGAGGCGGGCAACGCCCAACATCACGGCAGCCCGCGCGCCTCCAGCTGTTTCACCAGCAGCATCATCGGCTCGGCGAGGCTGTCGGCGGAACCGTCGAGCCCAAACGCCGCGGCGATGCCGTCGCGGCTGCGGAGCAGGGCGCTGCGCGGGCAATGGCCGGCGCCGCACAGCGTCTTCTTCAGCGTCTCGCCCTGCGTCACCAGGCCCGCGGGATCGTTCGTGGCCCAGGCCAGCAGGATCGGCGCATCGACATTGAGGATGCCGGGAAACACCGAGCGCTTGTCGTACTGGCTGGCATCGGGTCCGAAATAGGCCTTCTCGCTGTCGCTGGCGTCCTTGCCGACGCGATAGATGCCGGACACCAGCACCACGGCGGCGACCTCGTTGCGCTCGGTCTGGAGTTCGGGATGCGCCAGCAGGCTGGCGATATGGAACGCGCCGGCGCCATAGCCGATCGCGACGATTTCGCGCTTGTCGCCGTTGAACAGATCGATGTTGCCGTGGACCCAGGACAGCGCCGCCGCGACGTCGGTCGCGCCCGCCGGCCAGGTCACCGCCGGCGCCAGGCGGTAATTGACGCGAATGCCCACCATGCCGTTGCGCGCGGCAAAGCACATCGCCTGGTCCTGCATCTCCCGGGACAGGTCGGGGGCCGCGATATCGCCCGTGAAGGTGTCGCCGGTCACGAACAGCAGCACCGGGCGCGGCGTGTCCTCCCTTGTTTCCTTGCTGGTCGCGATGTCCAGCACATTGGCCTCGCTCTCGCCGTAGCGCAGGCCCCGCGCGAACGTGACCTGTTCGCAGAGCCGGGCGGTGCCGCCCGCGATGGTGTCGCTGTCGGTCAGGCCGGCCTGGACGGCGGTGGGGGCTGCGACCGTCACCGCCATCGCGAGGACCAGCGCGGCAAACGTCTGAAAGTCGGGCCGTCCCGGACGTGTCATGATCGCGGAGTCCCTTCATCCCGATGATCGGTTCCCGTCAAGGCGATGTCGCGGCGCCTTGCCTCGGGCCATCTCTCGCATAGCCTCAGATCATGAGCGGCTCAATGCAGCTGTCACAATTCGGCCAGCGTGTCGCAGATCGGTCAAACCCAGCGATAACCAGCTTGGGCTATCAGCGGTCCTGCCGGTCAAGGCTTCCCTCGGGAAGGAGACAAGTCATGTCCAACGTCGTCCATCTCACCACGAACAGGCTCGCCGCGAAGGACGAGGTCGCGCCTGACATGCCCGCGGCCTCGCCCGCGCTGGATCGGGCGGAGGAATTGTGCACCACCGCCCGGGACGCACTCACGCAGCTCGCCGAGCATTTCGAGCTTGCGATCCACCGCGCGCGCATCATCGAAACGCAGATTGCCGATCCCGACAGGCGCTTGCAATTCGCGCATCAGATCGCCTGCACCGAACGTCTGCTCGGGGCCGCCCAGCGCAGGATCATGCAGCTCTGACGGGGGAACCGCCCGGATGACGTCGCGCGTCAGCGCGCGGCGAGGGTCCGCCGCAACGTCTCGGACGGCAATTCGCCGTGCAGCCGGGCATATTCCGCCGCGAAGCGCCCGATATTATGGAAACCGCAGCGCAGCGCGACCGCCGTCACCGTTGTGCCCTCGGTCGGCGAGCGCAGGAACTCGGCCGCCCGCTGCAGCCTAACCCGCCGCGCGAACTGGGCGGGCGAGCCCTTGCCGGCCCGTGCGAACTCCCGAAAGACGGTGCGCGCGCTGACATTGGCGACCGCCGCGATGTCCTCGATGTCGAGCGGCTGGTGCCAATTGCCTTCGATGAACGCCTCGATCCTGGCGACGACGTTGCGTCCGGCGCTGTGCGGCTCGCGCCGGAGCAGATCGGAAAAATTGTGCTCATGTCCCAGCAGGAAGCGAACGATGAGGTTGCGCTCGAGTTCGGCCATGGCCAGTGGCGAATATTGGTCGGCGAACGTCTCGAGCTCCTCGGCGAACTGGAACACCTGCCGGCGCAGGAACGACATGGTCGACGGATCGGGCTCGCCGTCCGCGAAGACCAGCGGCCTGTCACTGGCATCGCCGGCGAGGGCCTTCATGGTGCGCTCCAAAGCGACGTTGTCGATGCGAAGGACGAGTTGCCGGTAGTGCTCGCCGAAGTTGAGGCGGAGCGGGGCCTCGCCGGGGACGACCGCGGTCCAGGCGCCCATGGACCCGCTGATCCGCGACGTCGTGAAGCTGGCCTGTCCCTCGATCGAGAAGAACTGCCGGACGAAACCGGCTTCGGGATAGCTCACAGCGACTGGTGCGTCATAGGCACAGAAGCCCAGTCCGAGGCTCGGCAGTCTGGCGTAATTGGCCCGGATTCCGAAACGGCCGCCCCGCGTCTCGAAGCCGTCCGCACCGTACACGCTGAAGAGGCGCTCGCGCGCGAGTTCGCTGTCGCGCGTGTGCACGGCCTTGTATTTGTCCAGATAGGTGGTGTCGATCGAACCCGGCAAGCGAAGCACCTGAAAAAGAAAACGCAAACTTACGCACGTTGGCGTGCATTGCTACCAATCTCGAATTGCAACTGTCACACGCCGGCCGTGCGATTTGACGCATGGCGAATTCTGGCAAGATGGCAGGAATGGGATAGCGGCCGGCGGATCCGGACAGTGCGGCCCGTGTCTTGGACTCAATTGGCCGGCTGGAAGGTACAATCGGCTCCGCTGCCGTCCTTGCGCCGGATCGCATTGGGGTCGATCGTGCAGCTCAGCCGGCTCAGGCTCTCGAAGGTCGACCCGGCGGCCCCGTCCGGGGCAATGCCTGCAAGCGCAATGGTCGCGAAAATCTCGTTGGCCGTCGAGCCGTTCACCGTCCTCACCTTCTTGCCGAAGCTGATTTCGCAGCTGCGGAGGGTGATGTCGACATTGCCGGCGCGGCAGACGATCCGGTCCGCCGTCACCAGGATCGCCTTCTTCGCGGAGATATCGCTGCTCCCGGCGAAAAGCGTCGCCACCGCTCTCTTCTCAGCCCCGGACAGAGTGGGGGACAATGGCGCGATCACACCGGCCAGCGCCAGCGCGGTCGATCCGGAAGCCTTCGTGGGCGCGGGGTCGGCGGCGCCTGCGCCGGCGGCGCAGGCTACGACGAAGATGGAAGCAAGCAGCGATCGAGCCGGCGTCATTCTGTCTCCCGACGGTTCAGGCGGCCTTTCGCGTCTTGGCGGCCGTCTTCCTTGCGGTCTTCTTCGCAGCCTTCTTGCCGGCCTTCTTTTTCTTCGCGGCCTTTTGCGCCGCGAGATAGGCCTCGACCTTGCGGGCGGAATGCCCGGCCGCGGCGACGGCGGACTTCAGCTTGGCCGGAGTGATCTTGAATTTCTTCGACCAGTAACGGACCTCATAGGCCTCGCCGAGCGAGATCCGGCTCTTGTCGGCTGCGCGGTGCTTCTGCAGCTTGATATAGGCTTCGACCTTCTTGGCGGAATGACCGACCTTCTTGACCGCGTATTTCAGCTTGGCAGGCGTCACCTTGAACTTCTTGGACCAGTAGGCAACCTCGTATTTCTCCGAGAGCGCGATCAGCGCGCGATCGGACCCGCTTCGCTTGGTCTTGTCGTCGGCCATGATGGTCTCCTGCCCTGGATTTGTCCGGTCGCCATCTAGCAGGCCAACCCATTCGAAAGGCAAGACGCCTTCGCGCATAAATTGCGCGATGTCGCGGTTTTCCCGCGCCGTGTCAGGCGCTTGCGTCCGACGGGCGGGCCGCAGGAGGCAGAGGTATTTTTACTTTGCATGGGGTTGTTTTTTGTCTTCGCCGCGCTCGCGCGTCCGTGATGAACCTGCGACCGCTCCATGCGACTTATCTTCGACACGGACAAACCTGTGCGAGGCTGTCATGGCAGACAAGCATACCGCAGATCCGGCCGAGATCATGCGCGCGACCGGTCACCCCGAACTCGAATACGCCGCCGGCTGGACCATCGCCGGCCTCGTCACCCTCGGCGCCATCCTCGCCGCCTGGGTGTTCGCGATCTAGGTGGTGGCGAGCTGGCCCCTGGCTGGTCAGCCTTTCGCGAACTGGCGGTAATCCGGCTCGCGGTGAAACCAGAACTGGTAGCCGCTGACGCCCTTCTGCATGGCCACGTCGTGGATCGGCTGGTTGAGCGGAACGACGGGGACGTCGCGCATGCACAGCGTGATGAAGTCCTTCACGGCCTTGTCGTACTCGGCCGCGTCCGTCGTGAACCGTGCCTTGTCGATCAGCGCATCCATCTCCCTGTTCCGGTAGGAGGAGATGTTGAAGATCGAATTGTTGCCGTGGAAGTTCCAGTAGAAATAATATTCGGGGTAGTCCAGCCAGCCGCTGAAGCGGTTGAGCGCGAGCGGCAGTTCCTTCTTGTTCAGCGTGGTGCGCCAGTTCGCGCCCGGGATCTTCTCGATCGCAGCCTTGATGCCGATCCTGGCGAGGTTTTCCTGGATCAGGATCGCGGTCGGTTCGCCGACCGTGGCGGTGCCGGTATCGAGCGACAGCGTCGTCTCCAGCCCCGCTTCGAAGCCGGCCTCCTTCATCAGGGCCTTGGCCCTGTCGAGATCGGTGACATAGGGAAACGGCTGCGGCCAGACCGGCCTGGTGACCTCGGTCGCTCCCCCGAACATCGGGACGGCGCGCCCGAAGAACGCGCTGCTCTGGATCTGCTCGTAGGGCATCGCCCAGGCCAGCGCCTGGCGCAGCTTGACATTGTCGAACGGCGGCTTCGCCGTGTTCAGCGCGACGTACCAGAGCGCATTCGGAATCGGAACGCCTGAGACCTTGACCTTGCCCTCCTTGATGATCTGCTCGAAATCGCGCGGCGCAAAGCCGCTCGAGATGTCCGCATCGCCGCGCTCGAGCATGGCGCGGCGGGTGCCCGCCGAGGGAACGTCGCGGGCGATCACGCGCTTCACCTTCGGCAGCGGCCCGCTCTTCCAGTCGTCGAACCGCGCCAGCACGGTCTCGCTGCCGGGCTTCCAGCTCTCGATCCTGTAGGCACCGCCGCCCGCCTCGTTGTTGCGGAGCCAGGTCAGGGCCCACGGATCCTCCGCCGTGGCGTTCTTCTTCGCGAGCTCGGAATTGATGATGAAGGGCACCACGACGGCGACGTTGAACAGCAGCATCTTGTCCTTGCGCACATAGTCGATGCGGAAGGTGTGATCGTCGACCACCACGAACTGCTCGGGCTTCTCCAGCGATCCCGCCGACATCTGGAAGGTCGGGAAGCCGCCGACCTTGACGGCGCGGTCGAACGACCATTTGACGTCCTTCGCGGTGACCGGCGTGCCGTCGTGGAATTTGGCATCCTTGCGCAGACGGAAGGTGCAGGACATGCCGTCGGCGGCAACCTCCCAGCTCTCGGCGAGTTCGGGCGCGAGCGTCTCGCGGTCGTAGGACAGCGTGCCGTCGGGCAGCGTCTTCGAGGCATAGGTCAGGAGGCGATCGTAGCAGTTCCATGACAGGCCGTTGACGGTCTGGTTGGAGCCCACGCCCTGCATGTCGAGCGAGTTCGGTCCGAGCTCCTGCACGACCAGCAACGTCTCGCTGCGGCCCTGCGCCCATACGGTGCGCGGCAGGGCCGCGGTGCCGGCGATGCCGAGGCCCCCAAGCACTATTCCGCGGCGGGTGATGTCGAAGGATGATGCGCTCAAGCGTGCCTCCCGGTCGGATTTGTTGTCTTGAGGAGGCAAGGTGCATGCCACCTTGCCTCGATGAGGCGGCTTGCCCCGTGCCGTTTGGCGGATCGAGGCGTGATGTCTTTCGATTGTGATTTGCGGCGAGGTGGGATATGGCTCTCGCGCTTTCCTGATGCGGAGATGAGCCTTGTCGAAACAGTCCCTGCGCGAGGAGGCCGAGCGCCTGATCCGCGAATCGATGGAAAAGAAGACCATCGTCGTCAAGCAGGGCGATACCCGCATCGAGGCTGTCTGCGGCAAGTGCGGCGCGCCCAACAGGGTCAGCGCCCCCAAGGGGCAGACGCGGGTAAAGTTTGCCTGCAAGCAGTGCGGCCACAAGCAGGAAACGCTGTAGCCGCGTCCGTCGGCTAATCGCCTTTCACGAACCTCGCGAAGGCGTCCACGTAGTCCTTATGCCAACGCGACAGCGGGGGCCGATTCTCGACGATGTCGCCCGCGGCCCACAGCATGCGCTTTTCGTCGAGCGCGCGCGGCACGTCGTTGTCCGGGCACAGGATGTAGAAATCGCCGGCCTCGAGCCGCGCCAGCATGAAGTCGACGGTCTGCTCCGGCGTCCAGGCCCCGGCCGGCTTCTCGGTGCGGCCCTTCGCGGTGAGGGCCGTGAAGACGAAGCCGGGGATCAGCAGATGCGCGGTGATCCTGCAGTCCTTCGTGCTGCGCAGTTCGTGCTGGAGCGCTTCCGTGAAGGCCTTCACGCCGGCCTTGGACACATTGTAGGCGGGATCGCCCGGCGGCGTGGTGATGCCCTGCTTCGAACCGGTGTTGATGATCAGGCCGGCCTTGCCGCGCGCGATCATGCCAGGCGCGAAGGTCCGCGATCCGTTGATGATGCCCCACAGGTTGACGCCGATGATCCGCTGCCAGTGATCGGGTTCGCCGAACAGCGTACTGCCCGGCTGGATGCCGGCATTGTTCATCAGAACGTCGGTGCCGCCGAAGCGCTGGCGTACCGCGCGCTCCAGTTCCGCGATGCTGTCCGCCTTGCTGACGTCGACAGCCATTGTCATCAGCCGGTCAGATGGCGCGACGGATGACAATTCCGTTGCCGCCTGCGCGAGCCGTGTTTCGTCCACATCGGCGATGCAAACCTTCATGCTGGCCCGCGCAAAGGCCCTGGCCGCGGCCAGTCCGATGCCGGACGCTCCGCCCGTGATCACGGCAACATTGTCTGCGGCGATGGCGGGGTGTGGCATGGGCTGCTCCGGAGAAGGCGGTCACGATCGGGCTATCACATGGTTCTCAACCGACCCTGCACAAGTCGGCATGGGAGGTCTTCGTTCCCCGATGTCTTTACCCTCTGATGGCGCCGCTGTACTCTTTCGCCTAACGATCCCGCCCAGATCGAGCCAATCAATCACCTGACAGGGAGTGCAGCCATGGCTGTGTCACAGGCTATTCCGATCACGCGCCATCCGTTCGCCAACGGCTCCTACAAGCAGATGCTGATCGACGGCAAATGGGTGGACGCGGCCTCCGGCAAGCGCTTCGAGACCCACAATCCCGCCACCGGCGAATTGCTTGCGACCGTCGCCGAGGGCGACAAGGAGGACATCGACCGCGCGGTCGCCGCCGCCCGCCGCGCCTTCGAGGGGCCCTGGAGCAAGGTCAAGCCGTTCGAGCGGCAGAACCTGTTGCTCAAGCTCGCCGACCTCGTCGAGAAGAATTTCGACGAATTGTCGCAACTCGACACGCTCGACATGGGCGCGCCGCTCAGCCGCACCCGCGCCTACCGGCTTCGCGCCGTCGGTATGCTGCGCTACTATGCCGGCCAGACCACCGCGATCCACGGTGAGACCATCGAGAATTCGCTGCCCGGCGAGATCTTCTCCTACACGCTGAAGGAGCCGATCGGCGTCGTCGGTGCCATCATTCCCTGGAATGGGCCGCTCACGGCGACGATCTGGAAGATCGGCCCGGCGATTGCGACCGGCTGCACCGTCGTGCTCAAGCCGGCCGAAGAGGCGCCGCTGACATCGCTGCGGATCGCGGAGCTGGCGATGGAAGCCGGCATTCCGCCCGGCGTCATCAACGTCGTGCCCGGTTATGGCGAGACCGCCGGCGCCGCGCTGGCCTCTCATCCCGATGTCGACAAGGTCGCGTTCACCGGCTCGCATGTCACGGGCCAGTCGATCATCCGCGCCTCCGCGGGCAATCTCAAGCGCGTTTCGCTCGAGCTCGGCGGCAAGTCGCCGGACATCGTGTTTGCCGACGCCGATCTCGATGCCGCCGTGCCCGGCGCGGCGATGGCGGTGTTCGCCAATTCCGGTCAGATCTGCAGCGCCGGCACGCGCCTGTTCGTCGAGCAGTCGATCTATGAGGAATTCGTCGGTCGCGTCGCCGAGTTCGGCAAGACGCTGCAGGTCGGCAACGGGCTCGATCCCAATGTCCAGATCGGTCCGCTGGTCTCCGAGCAGCAGCTCGAGCGCGTCACCGGCTATCTCGAGATCGGCCAGAAGGAAGGTGCGCGGGCGCTGGCCGGCGGCGGCCGGGTCACCGAGGGCGCGCTGGCCAAGGGCTTCTTCGTGTCGCCGACGGTGTTCGCCGGCGTGCAGGACAACATGCGCATCGCGCAGGAGGAGATCTTCGGTCCCGTGATCTCGGCGATCGCGTTCAAGGACATGGACGAACTGGTCAAGCGCGCCAACAACACGACATTCGGTCTCGGCTCGGGCCTGTGGACGCGCGATGTGAGCAAGGCGCACGCCGTGGCCAAGCGGCTGCGCGCCGGTTCGGTCTGGGTGAACTGCTACCAGGCAATGGACCCGGCCGTTCCCTTCGGCGGCTACAAGATGAGCGGCTACGGCCGCGAGTCCGGCAAGCAGCATGTCGAGGAATATCTCAACGTGAAGGCGGTCTGGATCAAGACGGCCTGACCGCAACGACTTCGTCGAGGCGGCGCCGAAGGCCGGCGTCGCCTTTTCCATGATCCGCTTTCATCCAGACCATTCGGGGCTCCCATGACATTTTCGTCCTTGTTCAAGCCACTTCAGCTCGGCCCGTACCAGCTCGCGCATCGCGTCGCGATGGCGCCGCTGACGCGTATGCGTGCCGAGCGCGACAGTTTCGCGCCGCGCGCGCTCAACGCCGAATATTACGGCCAGCGCGCGTCGAAGGGCGGGCTCATCATCGCGGAGGCGTCCCCGGTCGTCTCGCAGGGCCGCGGCAATCCGGCGACGCCCGGAATCTATTCCGAGGCCCAGATCGCCGGCTGGCGCAAGGTGGTCGATGCCGTGCATGCCAAGGGCGGCATCATCTTCCTCCAGCTCTGGCATGTCGGCCGCGTCTCGCACTCCTCCTACCATGGCGGGGAACTGCCGGTGTCGGCCTCGGCGATCCCGATCAGGGCGGAGGGGATGAAGGCAATGACGGCCGACGGCAAGATCGCCGATTACGAGACGCCGCGCGCGCTGGAGACCGAGGAGGTCAAGGGCATCGTCGAGGCTTTCCGCCAGGGCGCGAAGAACGCACTCGCCGCCGGCTTCGACGGCGTCGAGATCCACGGCGCCAATGGCTATCTTCTGGAGCAGTTCCTGCAGTCCCGCAGCAACCAGCGCACCGACCAATATGGCGGCTCGATCGAGAACCGCGCGCGTCTCCTCCTCGAAGTCACGCAGGCGGCGATCGACGTCTGGGGCGCGAACCGGGTCGGGGTGCGGCTGTCGCCCTACGGCATCGCCAATGATTCCGGCGAGCCCGATCCGATGCCGCTCTACAGCCACGTGGTCAAGTCATTGGACAAGCTCGGTCTCGCCTATCTGCACTTCATCGAGCCGCGCTCCAGTGGTTCGGGGCGCGCCGAGGTCAACTGGCAGAACGTGCCGTCGGCGATGGTGCTGTTCCGCCCGCTCTACAGCGGCGTGCTGATGACCGCCGGCGGCTTCACCGGGGAGAGCGCAAACGCCGCGATTGCGGAGGGCCATGCTGACATCATCGCCTTCGGCCGCATCTTCATCTCCAACCCCGATCTGCCGCACCGCCTCGAGCACGACTACCCGATCACGCCCTACAACCGCGCGACGTTCTATGGCGGCGAGGAGAAGGGTTACACGGATTATCCGGTGTACGCGCCGGCTTAGGCGTTCTCCCGTGCCGCGGCAGCAACGCACGTTGCGCCGCGGCCGGGACACGAGAGGAATGGGGCTCTCGCGCAACGCAGCCATGAGCGTGTTTCCTTGCGCGATAGCCGGCAGTTCGGCCATCATGCCTCGCGTCTTGCGGCAACGTCCGCGCCTGGAGGAAACATGAAGAACAACATCACCGGCCGTTCCGCCTTTCTCGCGCTGCTCAAGGACGAGGGCATCACGCACCTGTTCGGCAATCCCGGCACGACCGAACTGCCGATCATGCACGCGCTGAAGGATCATCCCGATCTCACTTATGTGATGGCGATGCAGGAGAGTCTGGTGGTCGCGATCGCCGACGGTTACAGCCGCGCCTCCGGCAAACTGGTCGCCTGCAACGTTCATGTCGCGCCCGGCCTCGGCAATGCGATGGGCTCGCTGTACAACGCCCAGTTCACGGGCACGCCGATGATCCTCACCGCCGGCCAGCAGGAGCAGGGCCACGGCCTGATGGAGCCGGTGCTCTATGGCCCGCTGGTGCGCATGGCCGAGCCGCTGGTGAAATGGGCGGTCGAGGTGACGCGGCTGGAGGACCTGCCGCGCATCGTCCGCCGCGCCGCCAAGGTCGCGACGACGCCGCCGACCGGGCCTGTGTTCATCTCGTTGCCGGGCGACATCCTCAACAGCGAGGCCGGCATCGATCTCGGCCGCTCCACCCGCATCGATGCGCGCACCAGGCCATCGGACGAGGCTTTAAAGGTCTTCGCCGCACGCCTGCTCAAGGCCGAGCGGCCCGTCATCGTCACCATGGACGAGGTGGTGAAGAGCGACGCGCTGAAGGAGGCCGCCGAACTCGCCGAACTGCTCGGCGCGGCTGCCTACCAGTCCTCGACACCTTATGGCGCGCATTTCCTCTCCGAGAGCCCGGCCTTCGTCGGCACGCTGGCACGCGTGCAGAAGGTCGCGCGGGATACGCTGGCGCCTTACGATCTCCTTGTCGCGCTCGGCGGCGATCCCCTGCGCATGTCCGTCTATAGCGAGGTCGACGCGCTGCCCGACGGGCTCGGCATCGTGCAGGTCGGTCTGGTCGACTGGGAGATCGCCAAGAACTACGGCGCCGAGATCGCGCTGAAGTCTGATCTCAAGGAGACGCTGCGCGCGCTGATCCCGATCCTGAAGGAGATGGGCGGCGCGGCGCTGACGAGCCGGGCGAAGCAGCGCCTCGCCGAGATCGCGCCGCAAAACTGGACCGCGCGCCGCGCTGCGCTGGTCGCGCAGATCGGCAAGAGCGCCGGCCGGGCGCCGATCGATCCCGACTTCCTGGTGCTGCAGATGGTCGAGGCGATGCCCGACCACGCCATCCTGGTCGATGAGGGCCTGACCTCCAGCCGCCAGATCACCGCGCTGCGCCCGCATCGCGACCGCTACGGCTATCATGGCCTTGCGTCCGGCGGCATCGGCTGGGGGCTGCCAGCGTCGGTCGGCGCCAGCATCGCCAATCCGGACCGTCCCGTCGTCTGCTTCTCCGGCGACGGCAGCGCGATGTATTCGATCCAGGCGCTGTGGACGGCGGCGCATCACAAGCTGCCGCTCAACGTCGTCATCGCCAACAATGGCGGCTACCGCATCATCAAGCAGCGGCTTCTCGCGTTTCATGGCGACGACAATTATGTCGGTATGGATTTCATCGATCCGCCGGTGGATTTCGCAGGTGTCGCGAAGGCGCTCGGCTGCGAGGCGATCAGGATCAGCGACCCAAGCGAGCTGAAGGCTACGCTGTCTTCGGCGTTCAGCCGGCCCGGGACGAAGCTGATCGAGGTGATGGTGGACGGGACGGTCTAGGGCACACTCTCGCCACCGTCATTGCGAGGAGCCAAGCGACGAAGCAATCCAGACTGCGTCAACGGAGACAGTCTGGATTGCCTCGCTGCGCTCGCAATGACGAGCAAGAGGCAGCCTATCCCGTCTTCCCCACCCGATACCCCGCTGCCGGATGCGGCGCGCCGAGCCGGGCGCGGCCGTCGCCGAACAGCTTCTCCCGCAGCGTGCCTTTCGCATAGTCGCTCTTGTAGCGCCCGCGCTTCGTCAGCTCCGGCACCAGCATGTCGGCAATGTCCTCGAAATCGCCGGGCGAGATCGCAAAGGCGACGTTGAGGCCATCGACATCGGTCGCCTCGAACCATTGCTCGATCTTGTCCGCGACCATCTCGGGCGTGCCGACCACGACCGGGCCGGCGCCGCCGATGCCGACATGTTCGATGACGTCGCGCACGGTCCAGACGCGGTCGGGATCGGCGCGGGTGACGTTGTCCATCGCGCTGCGCCCGGCATCGTTCTGGACATGGCGGACCTGCTGGTCGAGGTCGTAGCCGGAGAAGTCGACGCCAGTCCAGCCCGACATCAGCGCCAGCGCGCCTTCGGGGCTGATGTGCCGGCGGTAGTCGGCATATTTCTCATTCGCTTCGGCCTCGGTCCGTCCGAGGATGATCGTCATCATCGAGAACATCAGGATCTCGGCCGGGTTGCGGCCGAGCGCGGCGGCCTCCTGGCGGATCGCGGAGACGCGCGGCGCGATCACCTTGGCCGACGGTCCCGACATGAACACGCATTCGGCGTGGCGTGCCGCGAACTGCCGGCCGCGCGGCGAGGTGCCGGCCTGGTACAGCACCGGCGTGCGCTGCGGCGACGGCTCGCTGAGATGGATGGTGTTGTTGATGCGGAAATTCGTGCCCTCGTGATTGACGCGGTGCACCTTGGCGGGATCGGTGAAGATGCCGCGCGCGCGGTCGCGCAGCACGGCGTCGTCCTCCCAGCTCCCTTCCCACAGCTTGTAGACGACTTCCATATATTCGTCGGCGATGTCGTAGCGGTCGTCGTGGCCGGTTTGCTTGTCCTTGCCGGCGCCGCGTGCGGCGCTGTCGAGATAGCCGGTGACGACGTTCCAGCCGACCCGTCCCTCGGTGAGATGGTCGAGCGTCGACATGCGGCGTGCGAACGGATAGGGCGGCTCGAAGGAGAGATTGCTGGTGACGCCGAAGCCGAGATTCTGGGTCACGGCCGCCATCGCCGACAGCAGCAGCAACGGATCGTTCGACGGCGACTGCGCTGCATTGCGCAAGGCTGCGTCGGGGCTGTTGCCATAGACGTCGTAGACGCCGAGCACGTCGGCCAGGAACAATCCATCGAAGCGGCCGCGTTCGAGCGTCCTGGCGAGATTGATCCAGTAGGGCAGGCGATTGTATTCGGCGGTGCGGTCGCGCGGATGGGTCCACAGGCCGGGTGACTGGTGGGCGACGCAATTCATCGCGAAGGCGTTGAGCCTGATCTGTTTGGTCATGATAGTCCCCCGGCGCTCTGTACCGAGCGCTCTTCGAATGTTAGACGTGCGCCCCAATCTGGCGAAGTTCTTGCATATATTCGGATATTGGCAAGGCCTAAATCGGCGGATCTGCCGCCTCCGGGCCAGCCATTCTCGAACAAGCAAGAACGACAGCCCGCCAGCCAAGTCCACCTTCGAGGATCTGCCCGTTCCGGGCCGGGTTCCTCGTTCCAACGTCCCGAAAAGCCGATCATGACCAGAGCCGACGCCATCGCCCGTGCCCGTGAGGATTTCACATCCGGCGCGTTCCTCGCCGAACTCGACCGCCGCGTCGCCTACCGGACCGAGAGCCAGAACCCGACGCGTGGCGCGGAACTGCGCGGCTATCTCGAAAAGGAGATGCAGCCGGCTTTCGCAGCGCTCGATTTCGAGAGCCGGATCGTGGAATCGCCGAGTGGCAAGGCGCCGTTCCTGTTCGCCGAGCATCACGAGAGTGCGTCGGCGCCGACCGTGCTGATCTACGGCCACGGCGACGTCGTCGACGGCATGGAGGGCGAGTGGCGCGACGGGCGCGATCCATGGCGCACCACGCTTGCCGGCACACGCCTCTATGGCCGCGGCACCGCCGACAACAAGGGCCAGCACAGCATCAACATGGCGGCGCTGCGCGCGGTGCGCGCGGCGCGCGGCGGCAGGCTCGGCTTCAATGCCAAGTTCATCATCGAGATGGGGGAGGAAATCGGCTCGCCCGATCTCGGCAAGGTCTGTGACCTCAACCGTGATGCGCTGAAGGCCGATTTGTTCATGGCGTCCGACGGGCCGCGCCTGTCCTCCGATCGGCCGACCCTGTTCCTCGGCTGTCGCGGCGGCGTGCGCATCCATCTCGATGTCAATTTGCGTGACGGTGGTCACCATTCCGGCAATTGGGGCGGCGTGCTCGCCAATCCCGCGACCATCCTGGTGAACGCGATCTCCACGCTGGTCGACGGCCACGGCCGCCTCCTGCTCGACGCGCTGAAGCCGCCGCGGCTCACCAACCAGATCCGCAGCTATCTCGCCGACGTCGAGGTGGTGCCGACGGCCGACGAGCCGTCGCTCGCCGAAAACTGGGGCGAGGAAGGCCTGTCGGCGGCCGAACGTCTTTATGCTTGGAACACGCTCGAAGTGCTGGCGATGTCGTCCGGCAACATCGAGAAGCCCGCCAACGCCATTCCCGGCCATGCCAATGCCGTGCTGCAGTTGCGTTTCGTGGTCGGCACCAGGATCGACGGTCTGATCGATGCGATCCGCGCGCATCTGGCCGCGAAGGGCTTTCCAATGGTCGAGGTGCGGGCGGCCCAGAGCTTTGCCGCATCGCGCACCGATTTCGACAGCCCCTGGATCATTTGGGCGGCGAATTCGGTCCGCGAGACGACCGGCAAGCCGCCGGCGGTGCTGCCCAATTTCGGCGGCTCGCTGCCGAATGACGTCTTTTCGGAGATCCTGGGTCTGCCGACGATATGGGTGCCGCACTCCTATCCGGGCTGCTCCCAGCATGCGCCCAATGAGCACATCCTTCTCCCCCTGACGGAGGAAGCCTTGACGGTGATGGCCGGGCTATTCTGGGATCTTGGCGAACTGCCGGGCCCATTAACCTGACCCGTCATCTCGCCAAAAGTCACATTCTATTCCGGCCCGATTTGTGCTTGCATCCTTCGTACCGTTCTAACAGGGGACTATAAACGTGAAACATTTCCGTAGCATCGGTCTCGCGCTCGTCGCGACCTTCGCCGTCAGTCAGGCCGGAGCCCAGGAGCTGACCGGCACGCTGAAGAACATCAAGGACACCGGCGCCATTACCTTGGGCTTCCGCGACTCCTCGATCCCGTTCTCCTATCTCGATGACAACCAGAAGCCCGTCGGGTTCGCGATGGACATCTGCTACAAGATCGTCGAGGCCGTGAAGAAGGAGCTCAAGCTCGACAAGCTCGAGGTCAAGCTCAACCCCGTGACGTCGGCCACGCGCATTCCGCTGATGGCCAACGGCACCATCGACCTTGAATGCGGCTCCACTACCAACAACGCCGAGCGCCAGAAGCAGGTCGCCTTCACCAACACCCACTATCTGACCGCGAGCCGCTACGTGTTCAAGAAGTCGAGCGGCCTGAAGTCGATCGACGACCTCAAGGGCAAGACGGTGGTCTCGACTGCCGGCACCACCAACATCAAGCAGCTCACCGAAGCCAACGTCGCCAAGAGCCTCGGCGTCAACATCATCCCGGCCAAGGACCATGCCGAGGCCTTCCTGATGGTCGAGACCGATCGTGCGGTCGCCTTCGTCATGGACGACATCCTGCTCGCCAGCCTCGTCGCCGGCTCGAAGGCGCCCGCCGACTACGAGATTTCGAAGGACGCGTTCTCCAAGCCCGAGCCCTACGGCATCATGCTGCGCAAGGACGACGCCCCGTTCAAGAAGGTCGTCGATGCGGCGACGGCTGCGCTGTACACGTCCGGCGAGGGTGAGAAGATCTACGCCAAGTGGTTCACCCAGAAAATTCCGCCGAAGGGCCTGAACCTCAACACGCCGATCTCGGCCGAGCTGAAGAACGAATTCGCCAAGCCCACGGATTCGCCGAACCCGGACGACTACAAGTAAGACAGACCCCGATCTTTCGATCGGACTGATGTCCGGCCACTCTTGACACCAGAGTGGCCGGACATTTGCATAGGCTCCCAAGGCCTCTTTCGGGGCATCTGTGACGGGCGCGTTCGCGCGGGGGACACGTGAACTATCACTGGAACTGGGGAATTTTCTTCGAGCCGAACCCGATGGGGACCGGCACCTATCTCGACATGCTGCTGTCGGGACTGGTGCTGACCCTCAAGACGGCCGCGCTGGCCTGGGTCATTGCGCTGATCTTCGGCTCGCTCGTCGGCGTGATGCGAACCCTGCCCTCGAAGGGGGCGTATTGGTTCGGCTTCGCCTATGTCGAGTTCTTCCGCAACATGCCGCTGCTGGTGCAGCTGTTCCTGTGGTTCTTCGTGCTACCGGAACTTCTGCCGAAGTCCGCTGGCCTGTTTCTGAAGCAGCTGCCGAACGCGCCGTTCTGGACCGCCGCGATCGGCATCGGCCTGTTCATGTCGGCGCGCGTCGCGGTGCAGTTGCAGGCTGGTATCGCATCGCTGCCGCGCGGACAGAAGATGGCGGCGACCGCGCTCGGTCTCACCACGGCGCAGGGCTATCGCTACGTCCTGCTGCCGATTGCCTTCCGCCTGATCCTGCCGCCGCTGACCTCCGAGTTTCTCAACACCATCAAGAACACGGCAGTCGCCATCACCATCGGGTTGATCGAGCTCACCGGACAGGCGCGCTCGATGCAGGAATTCTCGTTCCAGGTGTTCGAGGCCTTCACGGCCGCCACCGTACTCTATCTCCTCGTCAACGCCGTCGTCGTGACCGCCATGCGCTTCCTTGAGCGCTATGTCGCGATCCCCGGCTACATCACGGGGAAATGAGCGCCATGTTCTCCAATCTCGATTTCGACGTCATCCGCCGTGCGCTGCCCTATCTGTTCTACGAGGGCATGACGTTCACCCTGACCCTGACGGCGCTCGCCGGACTCGGCGGGCTGATCTTCGGCACGGCGATCGCCCTGATGCGGCTGTCCGGCTACAAGGTCCTCGGGCGCATCGCCGGCGTCTATGTCGACTTCATGCGTTCGCTGCCGCTGGTGCTGGTCATCTTCTGGTTCTACTTCCTGGTGCCCTATATCGGGCAGTGGGTGACCGGCGCCTCACGGCCGATCAGCGTCGGCGCCTTCGCGTCCTCGCTCATCACCTTCATCATGTTCGAGGCGGCGTATTTCTCCGAGATCATGCGCGCCGGCATCCAGTCGATCTCGCGCGGGCAGCCTGCCGCCGCCAGTGCGCTCGGCCTGACCTACGCGCAGACCATGCGCTACGTCGTGCTGCCGCAGGCGTTCCGCAACATGCTGCCGATCCTGCTGACGCAGACCATCGTGTTGTTCCAGGACACCTCGCTGGTCTACGTGCTGTCGATCCCGGACTTCCTGGGCGCGGCGAGCAAGGTCGCGCAGCGCGACGGCCGCCTGGTCGAGATGTATCTGTTCGCCGCAATCGTCTACTTCACCATTTCCTGTGCCGCGTCCTTCGGCGTCCGCCGCCTCCAGGCGCGCATCGCCATCATTCGATAGAGCGTGTCGGTCATGATCGAAATCAGCCACGTCAACAAATGGTACAGCCCGACTTTCCAGGTGCTGACCGACTGCACCACCAGCGTCACCAAGGGTGAGGTCGTGGTGGTCTGCGGTCCCTCCGGGTCGGGCAAGTCGACGCTGATCAAATGCGTCAATGCGCTCGAACCCTTCCAGGAGGGCGAGATCAGCGTCGACGGGACCAAGGTCAACGATCCCAGGACCGATCTGCCGAAGCTGCGGTCGCGCGTCGGCATGGTTTTCCAGCACTTCGAGCTGTTTCCGCATCTGAAGATCATCGACAATCTCTGCCTCGCGCAGGAGAAGGTGCTGGGCCGGCCGCACGACAAGGCGGTGGCCAAGGGCCTGCAGCTGCTGGAGCGCGTCGGCCTGAAGGAGCAGGCGCAGAAGTTTCCGGCGCAGCTCTCCGGAGGCCAGCAGCAGCGCGTCGCCATCGCGCGCGCGCTCGCGATGGATCCGATCGTGATGCTGTTCGACGAACCGACTTCGGCGCTCGACCCTGAAATGGTGAGCGAGGTGCTCGACGTCATGGTCGATCTCGCCCGCGAAGGCATGACCATGATGGTGGTGACCCACGAAATGGGCTTCGCCCGCAAGGTCGCCAACCGCGTCATCTTCATGGACCGCGGCGAAATCGTCGAGGATGCGGCGAAGGAGGATTTCTTCGGCAAGCCGCGCAGCGACCGCGCGCAGAAGTTCTTGTCCAAGATCCTGTCGCACTAGAATTCCGTCATCCCGGGGGCTCGCATGGCGCGAACCCGGGATTCATGCGCCCGATGGTGGTTGTGGATTCCGGGCCCGTCGCTGCGCGACGCCCCGCAATGACGAATAGAGGGGTGATCGCCACGCCTTATCGGCGTATAAGCCCTCGAAATCCCCATTCCTTCCAGGAGACCTGCCTTGGACCCGATCGCCTATGTCAACGGCTCATTCGTCCCGCTTTCGGAGGCCAAGGTCTCCGTGCTCGATCGCGGCTTCCTGTTCGCCGACGGCATCTACGAGGTCTCCGCCGTGCTCGACGGCAAGCTGGTCGACAATGAATCGCATCTGGCGCGGCTGGAGCGCTCGGTCGGCGAGATCAAGCTGAAGCTGCCCGAGACGCTCGCGCGCATCACCGAGATTCAGAAGGAATTGATCGCGCGCAACAAGGTCGTGAGCGGCCTCGTCTATCTCCAGGTCACGCGCGGCGCCGACAAGGGCCGCGACTTTCCGTTCCCGAAGGGGGACGTCAAGCCGAGCCTCGTGATGTTCACCTCCGAGAAGGACATCATCAATGCCGCGGTGGCAAAGACCGGCATCAACGTGATCACCGTGCCCGACATCCGCTGGGAGCGCCGCGACATCAAGAGCGTCGCGCTGCTGGCGCAGGTGCTGGCCAAGCAGGCGGCGGCCGAGGCCGGCGCCGGCGAAGCCTGGATGCTGCAGGACGGCTACGTCACCGAAGGCGGCTCGTCCTCCGCCTTCATCCTGACCAAGGACGACGTCATCGTCACCCGCAAGAACTCCAACGCGATCCTGCCGGGCTGCACCCGCAAGGCGGTCATCGCGCTCGCCGAAGAACGCCAGCTGCGCGTCGAGGAGCGGTCCTTCACGGTTGCGGAGGCGCTCGCGGCCAAGGAGGCCTTCATCACCTCGGCCTCCTCTTTCGTACAACCGGTCGTCGCGATCGACGGCAAGACCATCGGTGACGGCAAGCCCGGCCCGGTGGCCACGCGCCTCCGCGAGATCTATGTGGAGTTCGCCAAGGCGACGTCGGTGTAATGAAGCTAACGCCCGGTGGGCAAAGGCGCTCTCGCGCCGTGCCCACCATCTCCGGGAAAATGCGCCAAGCAGCGGTGGGCGCGCTTCGCTTTGCCCACCCTATGATCCCTGCGGTTGCTTCAACGCGGCGGCGGTAATCGTCCGAACACGGCGTCAAGCGCCATGCCGATCGCGAGCAACCGGCGATCACTTCCAGCCGGGCCGTCCAGCTCCAGACCAATCGGCAATTTGCTGGTGGCCCCGAGCGCGACCGGAATTTGCACACCGGGAATGCCGGCATTGCTGCCGGGATCGGTGTTCTGGATGAACATCCCGAAATTTTCGGGACTGCTGGACTCCGGGTTGGAGGCAATCGCGACGCGCGGCGTGGTCGGGAAGGCGATGGCGTCGATCCGATGATCGGCAAAGGTCCTGCTGTAGAGCGCCTGGAGCGCAGGGCGCGCGACCTTGATCGCGGTGTCGTAGATCGGCCTTGCGTCAACCAGCGTGCCATCGGGTGCGGGGAGTTTGCGAGGAAGCACCAGGCCGTCATAGGTGCCCTTGACGTCGGCGCTGGAAATTTCCTGTGCCACCGCCTCCACGCTGAGGCCCGTGCCGGTATGCGCGAGCCAGGCAACCAGATCGTCATAGGCCTCGTAGAGCGCAACCGGGAAGCTGATCTGGCCGTTGAGCTCCGCGAGCTGCGGCATCTCGATCTCGACGATCGTGACGCCCTGCGCCTTCACTTTTGCGATGGCCGCGTGGAAGGCGGCCTCGGTATCTGCATCGAGATTGACCAGCATCGCCTTGGCAATACCGATCCGGACTCCCGCAAGATCGGCCGGTTTAACCGCATCGCCGCCGGCGATGATGCGGTCAAGCAAAGCGACATCAGCCATCGACGCGGCCATCGGGCCGGCGGTATCGCGGGTGTGCGAGATCGGTACGATACCCTCTTGCGGATAGCGGCCCATGGTCGGACGCAGCGAGGCGCAGCCGTTGAGCGCGGCCGGCACCCGGACCGATCCGCCAGTGTCGGTGCCGAGCCCGCCGGCAACGATCCGGGCGCCGATCGCAGCGCCGGTGCCGGAGGACGACCCGCCCGCGATCAGGGTATGGTCATAAGCGTTGCGCACGCCGAACTCCGCACCGGTCTTGAAGGCAGTATTGTAGCCGGAGATGCCGAAGGCGAGCTCGTGCATGCTGGTCTTGCCGATGATGATCGCGCCCGCTTCCCGCAGCTTCGCGACCACCGGGGCGTCGGCCTTGGGCACGTAGTCCTTGAGCGCTGGCGTGCCGGCGGTGCATGGCAATCCGGCGACCTCGATATTGTCCTTGATCACGACCGGGACGCCGCCGAGCGGCCTGTCCTTGTCGCCGGCCGCATCGAACGCGGCCGCGGCCTTGAGGGCGCCGGCCTCGTCCAGGGTAACGAAGGCGTTGAGATCGGCATTGGCTTTGGCGCGGGCGAGCGCTGCGCCGGTGAGGGCCGTGCTCGTCAGGGTCCCGGCGCGAAGCCCGGCCACGGCCTCTGTCAGGGTCAACATCTCGTCGTTCATCTTTCGCCACCCGAAATTGCGATGGCTCCATGCAGGAGCCGTGCCGGCAGCTAAGCTGAAGCCTCTGCGGGGCCGCGTCAACCTGTGGCGCGCTGTTTCGCCGGCTCGGACGATGCCAGCTCCGCGAGCAGCTTTTCGGCGTGCGGTTGCACCCTCGCGATCGCTTCGTCCTTCACGGGTCCGTAGCCGCGGATTTCCATCGGCGCTTGCGCGATCGCGACGAGATCGGGCAGGCGCTCTGCATCGAGCAGATCCAGCAACCGCGCGATCACGCCCTCGTACCAGACGATGAGCGCCCGTTCTGCGCGCCGTTCGGCGTTGTAGCCGAACGGATCGAACGGTGTCCCGCGCAATGGCTTCAGCCGCGCCAGCACCGCCAGCGGCATCTGGATCCACGAGCCGAAAGCCCGCTTGCGCGGGCGACCGCGCGCGTCACGGCGGGATGGGAGCAACGGCGGGGCCAGATGGTAGTGGACGCTGAAGCCGTCCTCGAATTCACGCTTCAGTTCGTCGAGGAAGCCGCTTCTCATGTGCAGCCGCCCCACCTCGTACTCGTCCTTGTAGGCCATCAGCTTGAACAGCGTGCGGGCCACGGCCTCGGTCAGGGCCTCGCTGTTCAGGCTGGCTTCGGCCCGGCGAACCCTGGCAATTGTTGCGCGGTAGCGCGCCGCATAGGCTCCATTTTGATAGGCGGTGAGGAAGTCGACGCGACGGGCGATGACCTGGTCGAGCGTCTCCGGTGCGGGGGCATCGTCCGCCCCCGGCAGCAAGGCCGGATCAGCCGCCGCGATCCGCCCCCAGGCAAAGGCCTGCTTGTTGCGGGCCACCGCCACGCCGTTGAGCTCAATCGCGCGCAGCAACGCGCCGAGCGAGACCGGCACCAGACCGCGCTGCCAGGCAAAGCCGAGCATGATGATGTTGGCGTAGACGGCATCGCCGAGCAGACGTTCGGCCAGCGCATTGGCGTTGATCGTGGCGAGATTGTCGTCGCCGATCACGCGGCCGATCGCATTCAGCCGTGCAGGGGAGGCGAGATCCGCGTCGCGAAAGCGGACGACGTCGCCGGTCGGCATCTCCGCTGTATTGACCGCGGCGCGCGTGCCGCGTCGATAGGTGCCGGACGCCTTGGGCGATGAGCTGACCACGAGGTCACAGCCGATCAGGGCGTCGGCGGCGCCCTGGTCGATCCGCACCTGATGCAGCGCCTCGGGCGCGGCCGCGAGACGGATGAAGCTCAGCACGGGTCCGAATTTTTGCGCAAAGCCGGTGAAGTCGAGCACCGACACGCCGCGTCGTTCGAGATGCGCGCCCATGCCGATCAGCGCGCCGACCGTGATCACGCCGGTACCGCCGACGCCGGTCACCAGCAGGTCGTAGGGGCGATCGAGCGACGGCATGGCCGGCAGCGGAAGCTCGGCAGCACGCGCGACCGCATCGATCTCGCTGGGGCGCCTGGTTCGCCGCGTGGCGCCTTCGACGGTGACAAAGCTCGGGCAGAAGCCGTTGAGGCAGGAGAAATCCTTGTTGCAGGCCGACAAGTTGATCTGCCGCTTGCGGCCGAACGGGGTTTCCTTCGGCTCGATGCTGAGGCAATTGGATTCGACCGAGCAGTCGCCGCAGCCCTCGCAGACGAGGTCATTGATATAGGCGAAGCGCTTCGGATCCTCCATCGTACCGCGCTTGCGCCTTCGTCGTTTCTCGGTGGCACAGGTCTGCTGATAGATCAGCACCGAGACACCGGGGACCTCGCGCAGCTCGCGCTGCACGGCGTCCAGTTCCTCGCGCGGATGGAGGGTGACGCCGGCGGGCAGGTCCGCGGGCGAAAACTGCGTGGGCGCGTCAGACACCAGCGCGATGCGCGAAACGCCCTCGGCACGAACGCTGTGGGCGATGGCCTGCACGCTGACCGGGCCGTCGACCGGCTGGCCGCCGGTCATCGCCACGGCGTCGTTGAAGAGGATCTTGTAGGTGATGTTGGCCTTGGCCGCGATCGCCTGCCGGATCGCCATCGAGCCGGAATGATAATAGGTGCCTTCGCCGAGATTCTGGAACACGTGCCGGTGCCCGGTGAAGCGCGACGACGCCGCCCAGTTGACGCCCTCGCCGCCCATCTGGATCAGCGAGGAGGTGTCGCGGTCCATCCAGCTCGCCATGAAATGGCAGCCGATGCCGGCGAGCGCCTTCGACCCGGCCGGCACCTTGGTCGATGTATTGTGCGGGCAGCCCGAGCAGAAATAGGGTGTGCGCGTCGCGCCTGCGACATTGATCGTGCGTTCGGCTGCCGGCGTCAGCGCGGCCGCACGCGCGGCAAGATCGAGGCCGGGAAACAGCGGATCGAGCCGCCGCGCCAGCACGCCGGCCAGTGCCCGCGGCGACAACTCGCCGATCCACGAGATCAGCCGCGCGCCGGTTTCGTCGTGCTTGCCGACCATGCGATCGGGCTTGGCGCCCGGATAGTCGTAGAAATATTCCTTGAACTGGCTCTCGATGATGCCGCGCTTCTCCTCGACCACCAGGATCTCGCGCTTGCCGGTCACGAATTCCATCGCATCGTGCAGCGCCAGCGGCCAGACCATGCCGACCTTGTAGATGTCGATGCCGATGCGGCGGCAGGCCGCTTCGTCCAGCCCGATCAGCCGTAGCGCCTCCATCAGGTCGAGATGCGCCTTGCCGGTCGTGACGATGCCGTAGGTCGCATGGCGGATGTCGTAGATGCGCCGGTCGATCGGATTGGCCTTGGCGAACGCGTAGACCGCGTGCTTCTTCGCCTCCAGCCGCTCCTCGATCTGCGGGCCCGGCAAATCCGGCCAGCGATAGTGCAGCCCGCCCGGCGGCGGGATGAAATCGGGCGTACGGAAGCGGCGCGGCGCAGGCAGCGCGACCGAGACGCCGGATTCCACGATCTCGGAGATCGCCTTGAATCCCACCCACATCCCGGAAAAACGGCTCAGCGCGTAGCCATATGCGCCGAAGGCGAGATATTCGCCGACGCTGGCCGGATGCAGCGTCGGCATGAACCAGCTCATGAAGGCGACGTCGGACTGGTGCGGCATCGAGGAGGAGACGCAGCCATGATCGTCGCCGGCCACGACCAGTACGCCGCCATGCGGCGAGGAGCCGTAGGCGTTGCCGTGCTTCAGCGCATCGCCGGAGCGGTCGACGCCGGGGCCCTTGCCGTACCAGAGTCCGAACACGCCATCGACCTCGCGATCGGCCTGCGTCTCGACCTGCTGCGAGCCGAGCACCGCGGTCGCGGCGAGATCCTCGTTCACGGCGGGCAGGAATTCGATGTGGTCCCGCTTCAGCCGCTCCTGGATGCGCCAGAGTTCGAGGTCGATGCCGCCGAGCGGCGAGCCGCGATAGCCGGAGATGAAGCCGGCGGTGTTCAGCCCCGCGGCACGGTCCCGCCTGATCTGGTCGAGCGCGATGCGGACGATCGCCTGCGTGCCTGTGAGGAAGACGCGGCCTTCCTCGCGGTCGTAGCGGTCGGAGAGCTCATAGGCGTCGAGCGACGGATTGGCGTCCATGCGGCCTCCTGCTGCTGTCCGGCCGGATCGGGCAGAGGTTAGGGCGCTCTCGCTGGCAGGTCTTGCCTATTCGTTCGATATCTGGCTAGTTTTCGGTAGAAATTTCCTGATCGGAAGAAATAATGGTAGATTACACCGAAAGGAGGTAGATGATGATCGAAGAGCAGGATTCGCGCATTCTCGCCCATCTCCAGACGGACGGCCGCGCCACCAACCAGCAACTCGCGGACGAAGTCGGGATGTCGACCTCGGCCTGCTGGCGCCGCGTGCGTGCGCTGGAGGAGAGCGGTGTCATCAAAGGCTATGCGGCGCTGGTTGCGCGCGAGCCGGCCGGCTTTGCCATGTCCGCGATCCTGCACGTCTCGCTGGAGCGCCACGACGGCAAGTTCGTCGACGAGTTCGTATCGCGCGTCACCAGGCGACGCGAGGTGCTGGAGTGCTTCGCCACCACGGGCGATGCCGACTATCATCTGCGCGTCGTCGTCCGGGACATGGCGGCCTATAACCGCTTCCTCGACGAATTCATGTTCCGCATCCCCGGCATCCGCACGGTCCGCAGCAACGTCGTGCTCAAGGAAATCAAGACCAGCGTGGCGCTGCCGTTTTGAGGAGTCTTCGTCGGGTGGGCAAAGCGAAGCGTGCCCACCCTGTCCAGCGAAATCCCGGAGCGATGGTGGGCACGGCGCAAGAGCGCCTTTGCCAACCCTCCAGGATCGCGCGCAGCTACCGCTGCTCCCGCACAAACCTGTTTCGCAGCGTCCCCACGCCGGTGATGTCGATCTCCACGACGTCGCCATGCCTGATGTCCGGAGAGGCGCCGTCGGTGCCCATCCAGATCACGTCGCCGGGCCACAGTGTGAAGTATCTGCTCAGTTCGACGAGGAACGGCACCACGCCGAAAATCATGTCGGCGGTCATGAAGCGGTTGGTCTCCCGGCCGTTGACTCGGACGATGGTCTCCATGATCGCGAGATCGGCCTCGGTCTCGATCCAGGGGCCCATCGGCTTGAACGTGTCGGCGTTCTTCGAGCGCCACAGGCTGCGGTCTTCCTTCTGCCAGGACCGCTCGCTGACGTCATTGCCGATCGTGTAGCCGAACACGCAGTCCATCGCGTTCTGCTCGGTGAGATGTTTCACCTTCTTGCCGATCACGACGACGAGCTCGCCCTCGTAATGGATCTTCTCGGTGGCGAAAGAGGGGATCACGACGTCCTCTCCATGCGCGATCAGCGCGTTCTGGGCGCGGTAGCCGATCTCGGGTCTGTCGGGAACGGCCGGCACGGTGCCGGCCTTGTCGGCGGCTTCCTTCAGATGCTTCAGATAGTTCAGGCCCACGCAATAGAAGGTGCGCGGGATCAGCGGCAGCTCGATCTTGACCTCGTCAAGCCGATGCGTGCGCGCGGTACGCTGCCAGTCGCCGAAGGGATCGCCATCGACCGCAACGACCTGGTTGCCCTCGACGATGCCCCAGGAGGTCTTGCCGGAGGCGGTAAATTTCAGCCAGCGCATCCTATATCCCCGTCCTTATTCCGCGGCGTCGCGCGGCTGCACTTTCCAGGCGCCGGCTGCGGGGCGCCGCAGCCCGAGATTCTCTCGCAGCGTCTTGCCGCGATAGTCGGTCTGGAACAGGCCGCGGCGCTGCAGTTCGGGCACGACATGCCGCACGAAATCCGCGTAGGAGCCGGGCACATGGGTGGCGGCGATGACGAAGCCATCGCAGCCGCGTTCGACGAACATCTCTTCCAGCCGGTCCGCGATCTCCCGGGGGCCGCCGACCATGGCATCATGGACCTGGCCGCGGCCGGAGAAGGTGACGAAATCGCGAGCGCTCGGGTTGCTCTTGCCGGACGCCTTCAGCACGCCGTCGCGGAGCCCGAGGATGCCCTGCATGCTCTTCAGATCCTCCGTCGTCAGCGGCGCGTCGAGATCCTTCGAGGCGAAATCGTAGTTGAGCGCCTCGGCGAGCAGCGACAGCGCGTCGATCTCGAGCGGCAACGTGTTGATCAGCGCCATCTTGTCCTCGGCCTCCGCCTTGGTGGCGGCACAGACCGGCGTCGTCAGGTTGCACAGGAACATCTGGTCGGGATCGCGGCCGGCCTTGGCGGCTTCGCTGCGAACGGAGGCGTAGCCCTCCCTGGCGGCGGCGAGATTGCGCGCGGCGGTGAAGATCACTTCGCCCCAGCGGCCGGCAAAGCGCTGGCCGCGGCCGGACGCACCGGCCTGGATGATGACGGGATGGCCCTGCTGCGACCGCGGCACCGTGAAGGGGCCGCGCGACTTGAAGGCTGCGCCCTTATGGTCGAGCCGCCTCACCTTGGCGGGATCGGCGAAGCGGCCGCTCGCCTTGTCCATGACGAGCGCGCCGTCTTCCCAGGTGTCCCAATGCCCGAGCACGACTTCCATGAACTCGTCGGCGCGGTCGTAGCGGGAATCGTGCTCTGGATGCGAGTCGCGCCCCATGTTGAGCGCCTCGCCGTCATTGAGCGAGGTCACGACGTTCCAGCCCGCACGCCCGCCTGACAACAGGTCGAGCGTGGCGAAACGGCGCGCGACATCGAACGGCTCGAAATAGGTGGTCGAACAGGTCGCGCCCAGCCCGAGCTTCTCGGTCACCATGCCCATCGTCGTCAGCACGATCAGCGGATCCATCTTCACGCAGCGGATGCCGTATTCCACGGTGTGGGCGTGATCGTTGCCGTAGCGGTCGGGCATCGCCAGCCGGTCGTCGAAGAACGCCATGTGGAACTTGCCGGCTTCGAGAATCCGGGCGATCTCCTGGTAGTAGTCCGCCGACATCGAGTCCGCGCGCGAGTCCGGATGCCGCCACGAACTCGGCAGGTTGGTGCAATTCTGCGCCTGGAGAAAGCCGACGAGGACCATCTGTCGATTCATGGCGATGTTCTCCCAATCCGTCAGGCCAGGTCGAGCACGGTGTCGAGCCGGTACTCCCGCGCCAGCGCGCGCAGCCTGTCCCAGGTGTCATCCTCGATCTCGATGCCGTCGCGCCGGCGCTGCTGCTCGCGCAGGCCTTCGATCTCGCCGGGATAGTAGACGCCTTTGCTGCCTTCCGACGGCGGTGTCGATTTGAGGTAGTGCGCGAATTCCGCGACCTCCCGCTTGAACTGCGCAAGCGGGCGGAAGGCGGCGACGTTGAACACCGCCATGAAGCAGCCGTCATTGTGCCGGCCGGTGGGCTCGACGCCGAAGCCGAGGCCGGTGAGCAGGCCGCAGAGCACCTCGACCATGGCGGCGAGCCCGCTACCCTTGTAGCCCTCGCTGCCGCCGAGCGGCAGCAGCGCGCCGCCCTTGCGGTATTGCGTTGGATCGGTGGTGTGCCTTCCTTCGGCATCGATGATCCATCCGGTGGGAATGTCTTCGCCGCGGGCGACCGCGAGCTGGATCTTGCCGGCGGCGACCGCCGACGTCGCCATGTCCAGGTAGAACGGCGCCTCGAGATTGGACGGCACCGCGATCGAGATCGGATTGGTGCCGAGCCGCGCCTCGCGTCCGCCGAACGGCGCCACGTGCTTGGGCGAACGGCCGGAATCCGCGGTCGCAATCCCGATCATGCCCTCGCGCATCGCCATCAGCGGATAGGCGGCGAGCCGGCCGACATGGCTCTGCCGGAACACGGTGCAGGCGGCGACATTCGCCGTCTTCGCCTTCTCGATCGTCAGCGCCATCGCCTTGGCGTTGACGTGGAAGCCGAACCCCCACTGGCCGTCGATCACGGTCGTGGTCGGCGATTCCTGCACGATGGACCATCTTGCTCCCGGCACGATGTGCCCGGCCTTGATCCGGTCGATATAGGTGGGAACCGCGATGACCCCGTGGGAATCGTGCCCGGCGAGATTGGCGTTGACGCAGCCCGTGGCGACGGCGTCCGCCTCTTCCTCGGAGGCTCCCGCGGCGCGCAGCAGCGCAGCACTGATGCGCGTGAGACGACCGGCCTCGACGATCGGCATGGCGTTTCCCCTGATTTGCGCCCGTGACGGGCTGTTCGTTGATCGCCATCGTCTCAAAGCGGGGAGCCGATATCAATCTCCCGTAAACCATTACAGGGCTGCAAATTCGTTAAGCCGGTCGCGAATCCCGACCGCTCGGCGGGATGATTGACGTTTTGAGGTTCGCCGTTGTCAGGGCGTTCACTCTGATCGACGGTTTGCAGCGCGCACTAACGAGCACTTAGGCCTGTCGGGCCATAAACAGGCCGGGATAAAGAGGCAGAAATGCCTGGGAGTTGAGATCGTGCAGACGACCCTCGCGCGCACCTTTGCAGCGTTGAGCGCCATCAATGAAGCGATCCTCTACGCGAAATCCCCGGACGAGCTGTACCAGAAGGTCTGCGATGCCGGGTTTTCGAGCGGGGACTTCATGGCTGTCGCCGTCTTCCTTGCGGAGACGGACGGACGGCGGCTGCGCTTCGCCGCCGGCTGCGGCGAGGACATTCCGCGCCTGAGCACGATCGAGATCACCACCGATGCCGACACGCCGGAGGGGCGTGGTGTCGGCGGCGAGGCGTTCCGCAGCCAGAGGCTCTGCGTCAGCAACGACTATCTCAACGAGCCGTTCTCGCAGGCCTGGCGGGATGGTGCGGCGAAAGCCGGCATCGGCGCCGCGGCAGCGATGCCGCTGGTCTGCGACGGCAAGAGCATCGGCATCCTGCTCGTGACCCGCGGCGAGGCAGGTTCGCTCGATCCGCAGATGGTTTCGCTGTTCGAACGGATGTCGGCCAACATTTCCTATGCGCTCGACAATTTCGGCCGTGAAACGGCGCGGCTGGCCGGGGAGCGCGCGGCGCGCCGCCTGACCCGGATGTTCAGCGCGCTCAGCGCGACCAACGAGGCCATCCTGCGTGCCAGGACCGAGCAGGAGCTGTATCAACTCGTCTGCGATGCGTCCGTTCACGGCGGCAAGTCGCTGGCGACCTTCGTTCTGCTGAAAGAGCCGGATACGCACTGGCTGAAACCGGTCGCAGGAACGGGCCACAACCTCGAGCTCGTGGCCCAGACCCGCTATTCCACCGACGCGGACAATCCGTTTGGTCGCGGCATTTCGGGCCAGGTGTTCCGGTCGCAGAAGCCGATCGTCGAGCGCGACCTGTCCCGGCGCACGCGGGGAACGCCGTGGGAAAAGGCCAATGTCGACACGGGCGTTGCCGCCTGCGTCGCGGCTCCGCTCATCAAGCACGGCGAGAGCGTCGGGGTGATGCTGTCCTTCATCAGCCGCTCCTGGGCGAGCGACGAGGAAGTCGTCGCGCTGGCGTTGCGCATCGCCGAGAACGTCTGCTTCGCCCTCGACAATTTCGATCGCGACGCCGAGAAGGCCCGCATCGCGGCCGAGGAAGATCGCCTGGCCCGCATGTATGCGGCGCTCAGCGCGACCAACGAGGCGATCCTGCGCGCCCGCTCGCGCACCGAATTGTTCGATCTGGTCTGCGAAGCCACCGCGACCGGGGCCCGGTTCACGTCGGCCAATATCGCCCTTGTCGATGACGACGGCGAGCGGCTTCGGGTCGTCGCCAGCTATGGGCCCAATTCGGAGACCGTCCGCCAGTTCAGGTTCTCGACCTCCGACAAGGTGCCGGAAGGTCGAGGTCTCACCGGCACCGCGTTCCGCACCCGGAGGCCCGCGATCAGCAACGACATCCTGGCTGACGATCGCATGAAGCCCTGGCAGGCCAGCGCCCGGCAGACCGGAATCCGCGCCTCGGCGGCCCTGCCGCTGTTCAACGGCGACAAGCTCGAGGGCGTCTTCCTGTTCAATTCGCCCGAGCGCGGGACGTTCACGCCCGAATTCGTCGAACTGCTGCAGCGCCTGCAGGCCAATGTCGCCTTTGCGCTCGAGAATTTCGATCGCAACGAGGCCAAGGCGAAAGCCGAGATGCAGCGCAATCGCCTGCGCGGCATGCTCGAGGCGCTCAGCGCCACCAACGAAGCCATCATGCGGGTGAAGACCCGCACCGAATTGTTCGAGGCGGTGTGCACGGCCGCCGTGCTCGGCGGCACCTTCACGTCCGCGACCATCGCGATGCTGGATCCGGCTGGACGTCATCTCGACATCGCCGTCACCAAGGGCGAATGCCGCCATCACGTCGAAACATGGCGCTTCTCGACGTCAGCGGACGAGCCGGAGGGGCGGGGCCTCGCGGGCACGGCGTTCCGAACCAGGGCGCCCTGCGTCACAAACGAGCTTCTGACCGATCCGCGCGCGACGCATTGGCGCACGATCGCGCGCGATCACGGTACGAAGTCGGGCGGCTGCTTCCCGCTGCTGCGGAACGGCACCGAGGCCGTCGGCATCCTGCTGTTCCTGTCGTCCGACGAGGGCACCTTTACGCCGGATCTCGTCCAGCTGCTGGCACGTCTTGCCGAGAACGTCTCCTTCGCGCTCGACAATTTCGACCGCGCCGAGGAACGCGCCCGGGCCGAGGCGCAGAAGGAGCGGCTGACCCGGATGTTCGCGGCGCTGAGCGCCACGAACGAGGCGATCATGCGCGCCAAGTCGCGGACCGAGCTGTTCGATCTGGTCTGCAAGGCTGCGTCCACCGGCGGCAAGTTTACCTCCACCACGATCGCGCTCGCGACGGACGGCAGCGACCAGCTCTCGATCATGGCTTCCGCGGGGCCGTCCGCCAGGATCACGCGAAACGTCCGTCTCTCGATCGACCCCGACCGGCCCGAGGGCCGGGGCATGAGCGGGACCGCGTATCGCACCCGGCAACCCTGCATCATCAACGACTATGAGAACGACCCCCGGGTCAACGTCTTCCGGGCTTTCGTCGCGGGCGGAGCGAAGTCCGGCGCGTCATTCCCGCTGATCACCCACGACCAGGCGGTCGGCGTCATGATCTACATGTCGGCCGAGCAGGACACCTTCACGATCGAATTCGTCGAGCTGCTGCAGCGGCTTGCCGACAACGTCTCCTTCGCGATGGAGAATTTCGACCGCGCCGACGAGAAGAACAAGGCGGACGAACGGGTCGAATATCTCGCCTCGCATGACAGCCTGACCGCTCTTCCCAATCGCGAGACGTTCAACGGTCTGCTGCGGCAGGCGATCGATGAGGCGCATCGGCAGGAGCGCCGCTTCGCCGTGCTGTTCATCGACCTCGACCGCTTCAAGGTCATCAACGATTCGCTCGGCCATGAAGCCGGCGATCTCCTGCTGTTGCAGGTCGCCAACCGCCTCCGCGGCGCCTTGCGTGCGACCGATGTGGTCGCGCGGCTCGGCGGCGACGAGTTCGTGGTCATTCTCGACCGCTGCGGCGATGTCGAGCATGTTCAGCGGATCGCCGGGGACCTGCTGGCGGCATTGGGCCAGCCCATGGAGCTCGCGGGCCACGAGTGCCATACCACGGCCTCGATCGGCATCGCGATGTATCCGGACAACGGCGCCGACGCGCAGACGCTCACCAAGAACGCCGACATGGCGATGTACCTCGCCAAGGAAGACGGCAAGAACGGCTACCGATTCTTCTCGAAGGAAGTGACGACCCAGTCGATCGAGCGGCTGTCGCTCGAAAGCGCGCTGCGCCGTGCGCTGGAGCGCGAGCAGTTCTCGCTCAACTATCAGCCCAAGGTCGACATGGAGAGCGGGCAGATCACCGGCGTGGAAGCGCTGCTGCGCTGGACGCATCCCGAACTCGGCAACGTCTCGCCGGCGCAGTTCATTCCGCTCGCCGAGGAAACCGGGCTGATCGTGCCGATCGGCCGGTGGGTGCTCCGCGAGGCCTGTGCGCAGGCGATGGACTGGCAACGCCGCGGCCTGCTGCCGTTGTCCATGGCGGTCAACCTGTCGCCGCGCCAGTTCGCCGACGAGCATCTGCTGCAGGACGTCGACGAGGCGCTGGCAGCGTCCGGCATGTCCCCGGTGCTGCTCCAGCTCGAGGTCACCGAGAGCATGATGATGCGCAATGTCGGGCGTGCGCTGAAGGTGCTCGACGCCATCCAGAGCCGCGGAATTCGTCTCGCCATCGACGATTTCGGCACCGGCTATTCGTCGATGTCGCTGATGAAGCACTTCCCGATCGATACGATCAAGATCGACCGCTCTTTCGTGCGCGACCTGCCGCAGGATTCCGAGGACCAGGCGATCGCGCAGGCGATCATCAGCATGGGCAAGGCGCTCGGCATGACGGTCGTCGCCGAAGGCGTCGAGAACATCGAGCAGGAGGCGTTCCTGCGCACCCATGGCTGCGACGAGATGCAGGGCTTCCTGGTCTCCAAGCCGTTGCCGCCCCGGCAGATGGCCGATCTGCTGCGGCCGATGTCGCTGCCGGTGGCGCCGCCGCTGCAGCCCGATGCTTCCCCCGCTGAAACTGCGCCCGACATGCGCGCACGCCTGACCCGCACGGGATGAGAGCGGCGGGTTCGCTCGCAACGCAACATGCAAAATGCATTTACCTCGCCCCCGGGGATGCTAGTTTGCGCGCCGGCGGAACAACGCCGGCAAAAACGTCAACGAGGGGGAAATCTGTCACATGAAGAAATTGCCTGTTATCGCGGTCGGCCTGGCGGCTGCATTGGGCGCGCTGAACTGGTCGCAAGCCGCGCGGGGCCAGAGTGATGGCTGGATCACCCTGGTCGACGGTACCAAGATGGGTGACTGGAGCGAAGTCGGCAAGGCGAACTGGACCATGCAGGACGGAGCGCTGGTCGCCGACAAGCTCGAGGGCAAGGACCCGTCCTATCTCGTCAGCAAGCAGAGCTACAAGGATTTCCAGATCAAGGCCGAGTTCTGGACCGACGAGGCGGCCAACAGCGGCATCTTCATCCGCTGCGATGCCAGCGACAAGATCGATGCCAAGATCTGCTACGAGGTGAACATCTTCGACAAGCGTCCTGACCCGACCTATGGCACCGGCGCGATCGTCGACATCGCGAAGGTCGATCCGATGCCGAAGGCCGCCGGCAAGTGGAACACCTACGAGATCACGGCGCAGGGTCCGCATCTCGTCGTCGTCCTGAACGGACAGAAGACCGTGGACGTGCAGGACAAGACGCACGCCGGCGGACCGATCGCACTTCAATACGGCTCTGGCGTCGTCAAGTTCCGCAAGGTCCAGATCAAGCCGCTCTGACAGGCGGCTTGTCGCGATCTGGCGAGGCTCCGGTGCGAGTTGATCTCACCGGGGCTTCAGCGGATGCGCCTTCTGATGCCAGGCCCAGGCGGTCCGGATCACGGTCGCCAGATCCGAATGGCGCGGCACGAATTTCAGCACATTGCGCGCGGCCGAGGGGTCGGCGACCAGATAGGTCGGGTCGCCGGCGCGGCGCGGCTTGACCGTGTGCGGCACCTCGCGTCCGGTCTCGTTGCGGATCGCAGTCAGGATCTCGCGCACCGAGAAGCCTGCTCCGGTGCCGAGATTGAAGCTGCCGCCTCGATGTCCCTGCTCCAGCAGTTTCAGCGCGGCGACATGCGCGGCCGCCAGGTCCGTGACGTGGATGTAGTCGCGGATGGCGGTGCCGTCGGGCGTGTCGTAGTCGTCGCCGAACACGGCGAACTCGACGTGCCCCTGCAGCGCCATCATCGCGCGCGGAATCAGATGGGTTTCGTTGTCGCGCAATTCACCGATACCGCCGGCAGGATCGGCGCCGCTGGCGTTGAAATAGCGCAGGCAGAACGCGCCGAAGCCGTAGGCGGCGCGATAGTCGGCCAGCATGCGCTCGATCATCCATTTCGACGCGCCGTAGGGATTGATCGGTGCGCAGGGAAAGTCCTCCGGCAGCGCCTTGGAATCGGCGTTGCCATAGACGGCGCCGGTCGAGGAGAACACGATGCGGAGACAGCCGGCCTCGCGCATCGCCTGCAGCAGCGACAGCGTGCCCTGGACGTTGTTGAGGTAGTATTTCTGCGGGTCGGTCATGGACTCGCCGACGAGGCTGGCCGCGGCGAAATGCATCACGGCCGTGACCTTGTGATCGACAAGGGCCCGCGCCAGCGTCGCGCCGTCGAGCAGGTCGCCCGTCACCAGCGGACCGTTCACGAAGCTGCGATGACCTGTCGAGAGATTGTCATAGACCACGGGCTGATAGCCCGCAGCGGCGAGGGCGCGGCAGGCATGCGAGCCAATATAGCCTGCGCCTCCCGTGACGAGGACGGTCGGTCGATCGGTCATGAAACTGTCGCTCTTCTCTCAGGAATTGAAGCGCCTTTTACGGCTGAAGAGAAGATAGATGGCGCGGGGGTTGGTGGTCAAATAGCGCCAGAACAGACGGCGCGGTTCGAGCCATGTGCGCCAGGCCCATTCCAGTCCGATCTTCTGCATCCATTGTGGCGCGCGGGATCGGCTGCCCGAGAGAAAATTGAACAGGCCGCCCGACGTCTTGATGACGCCGACATTGGTGAGCAGCGGCGTGAATTCCTCCACGAATGCCTGCTCGTTGGGCACGCCGAGCGCGACCCAGAGGTAGTCTGGCGCAAGGGCGTTGATCTCTTCCACCTTGGCGCGCAGGGCGTCGCCCCGGAGGTAGCCGTGGCTGTGCCCGACGATCCTGAGCTTCGGATAGAGGTTCTGGACCCGTCTGACCGCAGCCGCGTTTTCCTCTTCGGAGGCGCCGAACATGTAGAAGCTGCGGCCCGCCGCCTCGGCCTTGCGCGCAACGACATGGAACAGGTCGGTGGTCGCGACGCGCTCCGGCAACGGAAACCAGGATTGCAGCTTCGATGCCGCCACGAGCGGCTGGCCGTCGGCATTGATGAGGTCGGCGGCGCGGAACAGGCGCTCGGTTTGTGGCTCCGTCGAGCAGCGCGCCAACACCTCCCCGTTCGCGGAGGTCAGGAAGAGTGGACGACCGATACGGTGTTCCGGGTCGGTCGCCGCGATCATGAAATCGGCGGTGGCCTCCAGATCGAGCGCGGCCATGCGGAGGCCGCCCACGGTGATCCGGGGCACCTCGGCGGTCGCGGCCCGTCCTTCGTGATTGACGCGACGCTCAAGCATATTGTCTGCCTCGCTGGCGCGTTTGCTGCGCGGGGGTGAGTTCGTCGAGTACGACACCGACGAGATTGCGCTCTGCGCCATCGAGCGCGGTGAGGATGTCTTCCATCCCCTCGTTGATGTCGAGGCTGGTTGGCAGCACGGCGACCAGGGCATCGGCCTGGGCGAGCAGCTTGCGGCTCGCGGCCGAGAGCGGCAGGGCCGGCCCGTCGAGGATGACGAGATCGTAGCCGCCTGCAACCCGCGCCTGGGCGATCGCCTTGCGGATGGCATCCGCCGCCTTGCCCTCGTCGGATTCGGTGGCCGGCAGCACCGAGATGCCATTGACGGTCTTGATCTCGCGTGCGGCCGTGCTGCCGATCGAGAGCCAGCCGCGTTTGCTCGGCTCGTTCCGGCCGGGACGGTCGATCTTGCGCGACAGGGCATGTTCCTGGTGATCGGCGTCGATCATCAGCACGCGGCTGCCGTCGCGCGCGGCGGCGAGGGCGAAATTGAGCGCGGTCACGCTGCGCCCGGCGGTCTCCGCGCCGCCGATGAGCGCGATGACCGGCATGGCCTTGTCGCCGGCACGCCGGGCCACGGCGGCCCGCATGTCGCGCAAGGCATTGAGCAGCGTCGTCAGCGGAAAGCCCGACCGCAGTGTGGGCCAACCCAGACGCGTGACGTCGACGCCGTCGCCGGTTGCGAGAATGGCGCCCAGCGTGCGGATGACATCGGCCTCCTGGAGGCGGGCGATCAACGGTTTTTCCACCAGCGAAAGCTGCGGCGGCGATGCAGCCGCGTCGGCCGGCGGCGTGTCGGTGTCCTTCGCGCTGGTGCGGTCGCGGCGGTTCGGCTCCGGGGCGCGTGCGCCGGCGAACAGATGCTCGGCGGCGACGAACCAGCCCGAGGCGGCGAGCGCACCGAAGATGAAGCCGATCATGGCGAACAGGCTCATCGCGGGCGGGAACGAGCGCCGTTGCGGCACCGTGGCCTCGCCGATGACGCGGGCGGCCGAGGTGTTGAGCGTCTCCTGCTCCTCGGTCTCTCGCGAACGCTTGAGGAATGACTGGTAGACGTCGCGGCTGGCATCGACTTCGCGTTCGAGCTCGCGCAGGCGAACGGCGGCCTGGCTGAGCTGCACGCTCTGTCGCTTCTGCGCCTCGAGCGCCCGGTTGAGCGAAGCCTCGTAGTCGCGCGCGCGCGTCAGATCGTTCTTGGCCGATTGCGCGAAGCGGTCGATCTCCTCGCTGATGGTGCGCTTGAGGTCTTCGACCTGCTTCTCGGTCTGGCGCAGCGCCGGGTGGCGGGGTCCCAGCTCGGCAGTCTGTTCGGCGAACTTCTTGCGAGCATCGGCATATTGTCCGCGCAGATTCGCGATGGTCGGCGATTGCAGCGCTTCGGGAATCGCGCCGGCGTCCGCGGCGGTGCGCCGGCTGGCCTCGATCTGGTCGAGCCGCGCCTGGGCGTCCATGGTGGCGGCCCGGGCGGCCGAGAGCCGCTGGTTGCTCGCCGAGAGCTGCTGGTCGCTGATCAGCGAGTCCTGGGTGCCGACGAAATTGTTCTGCGCCTTGTAGGTGGCAAGGCCGGTCTCGGCATTGCGGAGCCGCTCGCGCAGTTCCTTCAGGCGGCCGGACAATTCGCTGGTGGCGCGGCGGGCGGCCAGGGCCTGAGAGTTGCGCGAGTCCGCGAGATAGGTCTTGGTCAGGATGTTGGCAAGCATCGCCGCCTTGGCCGGATCGGTCGACCAGACGTCGACGTCGACGATGAAGCTCTTCTCCGATTTGCGGATCGTGATGTGCTTGTTGAGCGCATCGAGTGCCGCCAGTTGCACATCCGTCACGTTCCCCGCCGATTGAGGCCGCGGCGAAAGGCCGATCAGCCCGAGCAGCGAGCCCATCAGGCTCTTGCCGTCACCGCCGCCGAACTCCGGATCCTTGTCGAGATGGGCCTGCTGGATCACCTGCAGCAGGACGCTGTTCGACGTGATCAGGCGCGACTGGCTTTCAATCACCATCGCCATGCCCGAGACGTCCTGGGCGCGCGGCGTCAGTTCGCGCTCGACCAGCTGCAATTCGCGCGGGTCGACGTAGAGCTGGGCCGTGGCGGTGTAGCGCGGCGTCATGCTCTTGCCGATGGTGACAGCGAGGGTTGCGCCCAGCAAGGCGGCGGCCGCAACCGCGACCTTGCGCCGCCACAGCAGGTCGACGAGCTCCAGCAGGTTGAAGCCGGTCTCGGAGCTCCGCTGCGGAGTCTCCAGACTGCTCCGATCTATCGGCTGGTTATAGTCAAGCATAGTCCCCAGCTTTCATTCCAACGACCGCGGGCTGAGGGGTTACTCTTCGCTTTACGCCACGCACCAGGGATATAGGTGCCCAATCAACGCAACAGGGAAAATTAACCATACCCGTTGGGGGACTATTCACCGAAATGGCAAACAAAGCGTTTAAGCCGAGGTCGTCATTTGCAGCGTCGTTGTCCCGCTCAGGTGTCACCACGACTCTCAGTTCTTAATGCTGCGTTACCATGCGCGACGCGTGGCGCGCGCCAGACATCGTGGCCTGATGGCGGCCCGCGCGCGCAGAGCCCGCGTTCGTGCCCGCCTACTCGTCGTCCCGGAACTGCTTGACGACAGTCGCAGGATTTCCGGCGACGACCACACGCGGGGCGATGTCCTCACGCACCACCGTTCCGGCGCCCACGACCGAGTGGTCGCCGATCGTTACCCCCTTGAGCACGATCGAGCGCGCGCCCACCCACACGTTGTGCCCGATGTGCACCGGCGCGACGGCCTGAGCAACCGTGGGCTCATGCCTCAGTCGCGGGGGAAGGTTGTGAAAATCCGTGTCGACGATGTCGCAGTCGCTGATCAGGCAGAACGAACCGATGTCGACCTTCTGGTCGCTCCCGATCCAGCAGCCGTTCAGCAAGGTGTCATTGCCGATCGTCACCTGACCTCGCCCGGTGATGAGCACGCGTTTGCCGATCCGGCAGTTCGCGCCGATCGACACCCGGACGCCGCGACCGAGCACCAATCGCCCCTTGAACACGATCCCGGGTCCAAGCTGGAGCCGGCGCCCGTACCGCACCGTCAGCCAGGCGCGCCGCAAGGCGAACAACACGAGCGCGCCGGCTCGCAGCGCCCGGTTCTCGATCTTGCGCACCACGTTCGTTCCTGACCTCATGCGGCGCCCTTCTGCGGCGCCCCGGGGATCTGACGTCGTGCCAAGACTGGCGTCCGCATGTAAACGCGTGGTGAAGGTCGGTTCGTTCGAAGACGCGTTAACCAAGGCATCGCCCATGTTGCGCTCTCGGGAGGTGATGGACTGCAAATTGCAGTATCACGCGTGCAGGAATTCGCAGGGAAAACGCGCGAGAGGGTTAAGCGCATGATAGGACGCGTCCCGACGAGGACGTTGGCGTCGTGGTGCAGCTCGAGCGCCGAGGCAGGCCGTTCATTTTGCGACGCATCTGTCCCGCGCGGACGTGCCGCTCTGGGACAATCCACGCAAGGCTTTTTCAACATGTCTCAGCCATCTGGAAGGCCATGACGCTGATCCCGACAGATTTGTCCGCCAGCCGGATCTCGGATGTCGTGCGCGACTCCAACCGGGAGGTCGCGGCGACCTCGCGCGTCATTGATCTCTCGGTCGGTATCGTCGTCTGCATTCCCTGCTTTCGTCGTCCCGACCATCTGCGACTGACGCTGGATTCGCTGGTCAGTCAGCGCACCCCGCGCTCCTTTGCGGTGGTCATGGTCGAGAACGATGCCGCAGGGCGCGCGAGTGCGCCGGTCGCCGCGGAATATCTCGCCGCCGGCAAGCTCCAGGGCATCTGCCTGGTCGAGAAGCGGCAGGGTAATTGCCAGGCGATCAACGCGGCGTTCGAGACCGCGCAGGCGGTGTTTCCCGCTGCGACCCGCTTCCTGATGATCGACGACGACGAGATCGCCTCGCCCGACTGGCTCGAACTGATGGTCCGGACCGCGGAGGCGACCGGTGCCGACGTGGTCGGCGGACCTGTGCTGCCAGTGTTCGATGACCAGAGCCAACCCTGGCTCGCGCGCCATCCCGTCTTCTGCCCCACCTACGATTACACCGGCGCGGTGCCGGTGATCTATGGCTGCGGCAATTGCCTGATCACGCGCCCGGCGTTCGAGCGGCTCGGCAGTCCTTCCTTCGATTTGCGATTCAATTTCCTCGGCGGCGGAGATTGCGACTTTTTCTATCGCGGTCGCCATGCCGGCTTGGCCTTCCACTGGACCGCGGAAGCCGTCATCACCGAAACCGTGCCACAGAACCGCACCAGTCTCGGCTGGATCGCCCGGCGGAGCCTTCGCATCGGGGTGATCAATTACCGTGTGCGCTCCAAGGCGGCGCAGGGCGCGGGCGCGCGGGCGCGCCTGTTTGCGCAGACCTTGGGACGGCTGCCGCTGTCCCTGATGCGCTCGGTTGGCCTGCTGACCTCATCGAAAGGGGTCGTTGCGATGCACCCGATTCTGGTGGCCATCGGTTCTGCTCTCGCGGCATTGGGTTACGATCCGCAGCCTTATGAGGCCTCGAAGATCGTTTCCTGATGCGTCAGCCGCTAGATTCCAAGATAGGAAAGAGCGACCTTGACCGCCGATCGCGGGATCGCCTTGAGCGAGCGCCGCCCGACCATGCCGAGATAGCCAAGCGCCTCGCGATATCGTCCGAAGCGGACCGCCTGCGTCGCCGCATAGGTCACGAGATGAATCTCGGCCGCCTGGCGCAGCCCCTCCGCAGCGCCTGCGGGCAATCTGCCGAGAATCAGCTCGTCGCTGAAGACGCGTGTGACCGCCGGGAAGAAATCCTGCGGCGTCCGCACCGCTGCGTTCATCGTGTTGGAACTGTGCAGGCGGTAGTCGAGCAGAAGCTCCGGCACGAATGCGAACTCGCCGAGCGCGGCGAGACGGCACCAGCAATGCCAGTCCTCGCAATATCTGAGCGAAACGTCGAAGCCGCCCGCCATCTGGAAGGCCTGGGCGCTGACCAGCATGATGCCGCCGTTGACGATGAAGTTTCCGGCGGCCAGCCGCTCCAGCACGTTGCCCGAAGGCTTGCGGCGTCCCTTCAGAAGGTCGCGCCGGCCGATCGGCCGGCCTGCGCTGTCGATCGTGTTGTAGTCGCCATAGACCAGCACGGCGCGGGGCGCCTCGCGCGAAGCCCGCAGCAGGGTCGCGACTGCGCCGGCGCGCAGGCGGTCGTCCGCATCGAGGAAGATCAGCCAGTCGCCTTTGGCATGTTCGGCACCGAGATTGCGCGCGGCGGACACGCCGGAGGAGTTGCTTGCGAGCAGGCGGAGCCGCGGGTCGGTGAAGGCGCGGACGATCGTCGCGGTGTCGTCGGTCGAACCGTCGTCGACCACAATGATCTCGCCGACATCGGACTGCGCGAGAGCGCTCGCGATGGTCTCGCCGACGAAGGCGGCCGCGTTCCTGGCGGGAATGACCACGGACACCGACGCGCCCCAGCGCGCCGGCAGCGCGGCGCGCTCGGCT